>VTLG01011239.1_pt1 | contig 30419 bp, 42 predicted proteins | sample 4694571 | NCBI WGS metagenome assembly VTLG01 (sample SAMN12604809, study PRJNA352737) | marine metagenome | biome: ENVO:00000447; feature: ENVO:00000209|ENVO:00000569|ENVO:01000036; material: ENVO:00002151; isolation source: viral sequences binned using virsorter ...
GGAAGAGGAAGAAGATAAAGAGATGGATAAGGAAGAAGAAGAAAAGGAAATGGATGAAGAGGAAGAGGATAAATATCATCATGATGAAGATTCAGAAGATAAAGAGATGGATTCTGAGGATGAGACAGAAGAGAAAAGTTTTAATGATTTAATCGAGGCATTTGCCTATATACTCACGTCAAAATAGGAGAACCCTATGAACACCAAAATCGAAGAGGCGAAACGTCTAATTGCGGGCATTGTCTCACACCAAAAAAACACAGACGATCGTTTGCGAAACTTTGAGGACCAGGTCAAAGACTTGAAACATGCTCAGAAGTTACTTGCAGAAGGTCAAACAAAAACCTACGAACCAGAAGTTCATAACAATGACTTTGCTTTGAAGCAATACAAAAATGAAGATGGATCTGTACAATGGAACACAACAACCGTTTCAAAGAATATTGCAGGTCAGGGAAGAGTCAATGTTGAGCAAAAAGGTCTTCTAGATGCTGAGGTTTATGCTAACCAATGGCACGCAGATCTTTGCAAAATGAATCAAGATCGTTCACTTGCTCGTATGATGATGAAAGATCCTTATACACCAAAAGCAGACATGAAACTTTACAGCCATCTTCAAAAGGCTCCTTCTTTCATGAAGAATGCAGTTAATAAGATCTTTGCTGATAATGCTGGTGTAGGTAGTGAATGGATCCCTGATGAATTCAGAACAGAGTTGTATCAAACCTTTCAAGTACCTCGTGGATTGCGTGCTTTGTTGCCTTCTGTACAAATGGAAAGAGAAACACTTCTTATTCCAAAACTCTCTAGAGGCGGTCGTCCTTTTATAAAAGGTGTTGCTACTGATGATCTTGCTAAGTACCAAGCAAGTACCATTGAAACAGCACAGAAGACAGTAAGAGCAAAAGGTCTTGCAACTCTTATGAATATTGATGATGCTGCAGGAGAAGATTCTGCATTTGCGATCATTCCCGCATTGTCTAGACAAATCGCTCAAGATCTAGAAGATGCTTTTGAAGATTGTATGATCAATGGTGATACAAACGCAACTCATCAAGATGATATTGCGAATTGGAACATTAGAGAACGTTGGGGAGCCTCCGGTCTTGGCGGGTCTTCTGATCATCGTCGTTTGTTCTTAGGAATGAGAGCAGCATCTTTCGACAAAGGATCTACTGTTGATATTGGTGGGACTGCTATGACATTTGCGGAATTTATGTCTGTTAATTCTCAACTTGGTGAATTGGCCGTTGGAAACAAAGTCTGTGTTGTATCTCCTGAGGCTCTTGTAGCAAACTTCTTGCAACTTGAGCAGGTTGTAACGCTAGAGAAGTTTGGTCCTCAAGCTACAATTCTAACGGGTGAACTAGCAAGGCTAGCAGGGATTCCAATTGTTTTATCTCGTTTCATGTCTGCTGATATGAATGCATCTGGTCTTTATGACAATGCAACCAAAGACAAAACAGGTTTCTTAATATTCAATACCGATTCTTGGTATCAATATGTTAGACGACAAATTACTATTGAGTCTGATAAAGATATCACTTCAGGTGTTATACAACTTGTTTCAACAATGCGTGCAGTTATGGATTCTCCTGATGCTGATGCTTTGAAAAATGTTGCTTTCGGTTTCAACTTACCTATCTAATCTTAATGGAGTTTACAAATGTTTATATTATCTTACAAATTGGGTAATGTTCAATCTACGGATGTCACTGTAGCAGTCCCTGCTCCTGTTGATTGTCGTATTGAATCCGCTCATATTATATGTTCTGTTGCTGTTGCTTCTGGTGCTTCTCCAAAAGTATCATGTGAAGTGTATGCTGATGATGATGCTACAAAGTTGTTTATTGCTGATTCTCAGGCTTCAGGGTTTGCTGAAAATGCTCCTGTTCCTATGACTCTTCAAAATGGTGTTTCTCCTCGATACGAGAAAGATCAAGCAATACAATTAAAGTTGGATTTCACTGGTTCTTTGGCTAGTGTTACCGATATTGCATTCTATTTAAAGTGTGTACCTGCTAGAGACATCTAAGGATTTAAATGAATGAGTTTGGTATCTGTATCAGTATTGAAAGAGTATCTTCCAGAGATACAAGGATCTAGTATTGATGCAGATCTAACCTCACTTATTACCCGAGTAGAGGGTTTTATTGCTCGCTACTTGGGTTTTCCTTTGGCAGATAGTGCAACATCTTATACTTTGGATTCGTCTACGTATACATTATTTGCTGATAAGCCTATGTATGGACTTGAATATGTACTACAATCACCACTTAAACCCATCATCTCGATCACGTCGATTCATTCTGATGTTAATAGGATATATGGTTCTGATACTCTGATCGATTCATCTCAATATGAGATAGATAAAGAACTAGGAAGAATCATCCTTAAAGATGTCTCTCCCGATTCTTTTGATGTTGGTTTCAGGGCAAATAAAATTGTTGGTTCTTTTGGTTTCAGTACATCAAACCCACCATCGGATCTAGTGCATGCTATTTGTGTGTATTGTAGTCATTTGCAACGTGCAAAAAGCAATCAGGGAAACGTATCTATCACACAAAGAAATAGTACAGTTACATTATCACCTAGAACCATGCCTTTAGAGGTCAAAGAGATACTAAGAGGATATAGAAATGTCTCAACTATCTTTTGATGATTTTTTAAGGCGAGTACGAGAAGCGGATAACAGACTTCTCCAAGAGTTAGAACGGGTCCTTATTCGATCCGCTCTAAGAATGGAAAGAGACGCAAAGATTAATGCTACCTCTTATCCAAAAGTTCAAACAGGAAGATTACGATCTTCTATCACAGGTCTTGTAGATGCTCCTCTGGGTTCTCCTAGAGTAGTATTAAGAGCAGGCGGATCTACCTCTGGATCAGATGTGGATTATGCTGAGTTTGTTGAATTTGGTACTCGTTATATCAAGCCTCGTTTGTTTTTGGGTAGGGCTGTCAACGCAGAATCTCAACGTCTTCCTGATCGGTTATCTTCTCTTCTTAATGTTGCTTTGGGAGCAGATTGATGGCTGATATCATACATGTACAAGTATTGTCTAGATTAAAGACCTTGACAGGTGCTGATTTTTCCAGCGGTTTTTCAGGTCTTGATCTATCCGGTCGTGTTGTTATTGGTGCTGTATTGAATGCTCCTCAAGTTCCTTCTGCTAGTATCGTTTTCGTCGATACCATAGAACAACAAGGAAGAACATTAGGAAGATATATAGGAGAATCTGTATATCAAATTGTATGTTATGCAGGTGGAGATGTTCTAGAATCTAGAATAAAGAATGCCATGAATCTTGCAGGTGATATTCAAAAAGCAATCACTTCAGATCGAACATTAGGATTATCTGGTCTTACGCAAGATGTAATTGTTAATTTTACTGCTCTAGATGGTGAGGAATATGGTATATCTAACACAGGGATCTCATTATTAGAAGTGAGAGTATCCCATCAATCTCAATTCGGTGTGTAGATGAGTTGGTTCAACAAAGATTTTAAAAGAAGGGTTCCGTTTTTGATTGATTGCTCAAGCACTTCAGCAGGGGCAATTGATTTTACTGTTACTATTCCTACTGAATACGATGACTTTTGGAACAATACCCGATCAGATGGTTTCGATGTTGTAATTACAGACTACACAGGTCAACAACTTGCTTTTCAAAGATTGACTTGGAATCCTGCAACCCCTAGAGGTATTTTTCAGGTGTCGGGGTATACCTTGCCGGCATCTAATACGATGCTTGTAGGTTATGTATATTGGGATAATCCTGATCAATCAAGTGATCTATCTACTTCTGTGTCTGTTAGTAGTGCGAAGTTAGGGCATATATATTTAGGGGCACCCTTTGGAAATATCATCAATCTGCAAAGTAGATCAGGATTATCAACTGTTCCTACTACTATTGTACAGAAAGACGTAGATGAGAAAATAGATATATTTTTCCCTGTGTCTCAATTACTTGCACCTAGATCCCTGCCATACAATGAAAGACTTGATTTTAAATCTATCAGATACATAGATGTACAGGTTTTGAATTCATCAGGTGTAAATCAGGCTTCAATGTATGCACTTGAAGAAACTAGATTAATAGCAGGTTTTTGTAGGGTAAGAGTTCAAGCAGGTGTTACAAATACAGATTTTGTAGTTAGAGCCTTAATCTATAGTTCTGATTCAGAAGTTTTTATATTATCATGTCTATTACAAGTTAGACAATTACTACCATCTTAGGAGGTTATCATGCCATTACAATTTGGACGTGGAGCATTTATTAAATTAGGAGAAGAATCAACTTACGGAAACATAGCAGGAGCCATGAATGTTGATAATAGAATCATATCAGCATCTTTTCAAAAGACACAAGAGAAGGAAAGAAAAACACACCTATCTCAATCCGGTGGCGGGGGCTTTCAGAATGGTCATTTTGAAGCCTTTCTTAACTGTGGCGGTTCTATTGATCTTCCTTTGCTTTATGAAGGTACAGGAATGCTTATAAAGGCTGCTGTAGGTAATGCAACAACATCAGGATCAGGACCTTATGAACATCTTTATATTCCAACTGCTGACGGTACGGTTCCATCTTTGTCTATTGCTCTTCAAAGAGGAACAGGTATCAGCAACTCAAAAGAGATCTTCTTAGGTTGTAAGGTTGCATCTATGAGTATCTCAGGATCGGCAGGAGAAGAGATCACTGCTTCATTTGAGATTATTGCACAGGATTCACAATCTAGAGCAGCTGCATTAACGTCTTCATTTGGATCTGGTAAACAAATGTTTCACTTTGAATGCGGTAATCTTTCCTATAGTGGAAACAGTTTTGCAATGAAGTCTTTTGAATTTACACTTGATAATAAGTTAGAACGTCGAAATGTATTAGGAGATAAGAAAACCTTAGAGCCTGTAGTCTCTGACGTAAAAGACGTTACATTATCTGTTACTCTAGAGATGGAAGACAATCTATTGTTTGATAACTTTATTGCAGGAACACAATCTGATGCAGTGTTTACTTTGACAAATAGTGATGGCGATGCTTGTGAGATAACGATTAGAAATGCCTACGTGGTTGATTATGATGATCCGATTAATACCTTTGGGCCGATCGAAAGAAGCATGACCTTTGTAGGAGAATCTGATGCAGTTGATGAAGCAATACAGATCAAAATAACAAATCAACAGGCTTCAGCGGTCGCCAATTAATGATCTCTAATCTGATCAAAAGAATTTTGAAGAAATTAGAATGCAATCTCAGAGATTTAGAACGATACTCTGAGATTGAGTATTCTGTTTTGTGGAGAATGTTGAACTACAATCAAACTCCAACAGATAAACAAATATCTAAATTAGAAAGGGTACTTAAAGAAAAAACAGATTATAAGATAGAATATATCAATAGACAACTAAAAAAATACAAGGCAGGTGTATATGAAAATATTAAAGGAGATTGCTGAGGCTTCAACATTTCAAGTAGAGTGTTTCGGTGGCAAGTTACTTATTGAAGGAAGAATACTAACAGCGCCGGAAATAGAACAAATCGGTTTGGGCTCTTCTCTTTTGGCTCAAGAGGTTTTGATGAATAACAATCAGCAAGGCCTGAACAATATTGATGAGATCAGAGAAAAAGCAAATAAGGAAGGAATGCAAGGTCTTGATGAAACAGAACTCCTCCGACTTCTGGACTTTGCAAAATCGATCAGGCCTGAAACAATGGCAAGGATATCAGAAGATCAAGATAAGATTCTTTGCAAGGTAATCAAAAGAGCCTCTCAAGATGGTGTAACGTGGGAAAATATCACCCTTTGTCATGCTATGGAACAAATGAACGCAGATCAAAATGTTCTATGGGTAGGAGTATTCACTTCAGAAGATCGAAACAACATCATAAATAAGGCTATGCAGGGACAGCAGGAGGCAATAGAACGGCTGCAACGATTTCAAGGATGATCCAAACTATGTATTTCTTATTGATCTTGTTGCTCGTACTTATGGACAACTGCCTTCAGAGGTTCTTAGGTTGGACTTTGATGATCTGTATATATGCGTACATTGTATTATACAAAGGTCGAAGCGGTTTAATAAGATTCTGAAGAAGCAGACCAAAGGAAAAAATAGCATGGTCTTCCCAATTATTAATCTCTCAGATCTTACCGATATGATATAATAGGATGCAAAGAGGTTATCATGGCTACAAATTTAGTTGAATATGTTTTAGATATAAAGACAAAGGCAGCAGAGCAGGGTCTTGATAATGTCGTTGATGCTTTGGAAAACGTCGAGAAGGAACTGAAGAACACTCAAAGAGAAAGTGCTGATACATCATCCTCATTTGAAAAGTTGAAAAAAGCAGGAATGGCAGTTGGTAAAGTTACAGCTGTTATGGCTGCTGTTGGTGTTGCTGTTTTGGGTGCAGGCAAGGCCGCTTTTGAGGCAGCAAAAAGAGTAACTGATCTAGTAAACGAGTTGAATGATTTGTCTGTTAGAAGTGGTGTATCTGCAAAAACAATACAAGGATTAAGGCAGGCTCTCTTATCTAGTGGGCAATCTGCTGAAGGTCTTAATGAAATACTCGGTGCTATCTCTGGACAGTTTGCACAACTAGGAGCAGAAGGATCAGCAGTTGAAAAGAAGTTTTTATCTTTTGGTGTTGCTGTAAGAGATACAAATGGAGATCTAAGATCAAACAATGATATTCTTTTGGATTCTATCAAACTACTACAAGGCATCTCTGATTCTTCAGAACGATCAAGAGCATCTGTTGCGTTATTTGGTGAAGCGGGTGCAAAGTTAAATCAAGCACTTGCTTCTGGTGAGTTTGAAAAGTTTTTATCATTTACGGAAAAGTTTGGTATTGATGCAGGGCCTGAAGCAAGCAAAGCGGCCGCGCATTTTCAAGTAGTACTATCAGCACTCGGAACTGTTCTTAATGGCACACTACAGAAGTTTGTGACTGCTACAGATGGGCAAAATAGATTCATACAAGGCATGATCAAACTAGGAGGAATTGTAGCATTCACAGGATCCCTCATAGAATCGTTTTCTGATGAGATATCTTTTCTTACAGATAAATTTCTAGATCTTCTCAAGTTTGGAGTAAAACAAACAATAACTGTTCTAGCGGGTCCGTTTGCTCTTACATTGGGATCAATAATTAACAACTTAGAATTGTTTGGAATACAAATTGATTTTGTAAACAAAGCCATGTCTAGTCTTGCAAATTTTACGATTGAAACACTAGATCCTACAAATAAACTATCAAATGCAATAGATAAAGCAAAAGCAGACTTGAAAGAATACAATGAAGCGATGGAAGGCATCAATATTAATCTTGATGGATTTGGTAAGGGAACAGCAGAAGCATCCGAACAAATAAAAAAACTAGGAAAGGAAACGAACAAAACGACAAAAGAAGTACAAACCCTTTTGGGTGTAGTAGATGATCTACTAAGCAGATTCGTGTCGTTTGATATCGCTAAATTTGTAGCTGGCTTTGCAATTGCATTTGCTGCTATTGATAAAATTATGAAAAAATCTTTTGATGCTTCTAGAATCGATCTATTCGCAAATACACTAAGAAAAAAACTATTTGGTCAAGTCGTGCAATTTGCTGATACAAGTGATCCCTTAGAGATACCCGGCATGGTGGTTGAGGCAACCAAATTTACAGGATTTCAGGAATTTCTTGATAGAATGAAGTTAGGGCTTGCTGAAATATTTTCAATCGGTGTAAAGGGCTTAGGGCGGTCTGTTTCTAAAATATCAGCAGGTCTAGCAAAAGGACTAGCGGCAGGTGCAGCTTTAGCAGTCACAGGTGTTCTAGCAGTTCTTAAAATTGCAGAAGGTCTAGGGCAAAGAGGATCTACTGTTGCAGAGATAGAAAAGAGTGTTGAGGAAGATATCAGAGCAAGAGCAAAGGCTATAGCACTTGGTTTGCGTGCCTTGCCTAGAATCCTCTTTAAGGTTTTGCCTCCCCTCTTTGTTGAGTTTGCTGATCGTGTTGTATTCGGATTCTTTAAAAGTATCGCTGAATTTGTTGGTATTCTCAAAGACTTTTTCAGATCCATCTTTACAAGAGAAGGAAGACAGGAAAGAAGAGAAGGAAGAAGAGAAAGAAGAGATGCAAGAGGAGAAGAATTTAGAAGAAGATTAGAGCAACTTGTCAATATTGCAGGATTCCGATCGGGCGGTCGCTTTTTACCTTCTGCTCGTGGTGGCATAAAGTTTACAGGATCAGATGAAGGTCTTGCTATGTTGCACAGAGGAGAGTTTGTTGTGCCTGAAACGGGTCAAATGCCCCAAGCAGTACAAAGAACAATGGGCATGGGTCAGGGTGGAATGACGATCAATATTAACGCGGCTGTAGTAGAATCGAATGCTGTTGATGAGTTGGTTAGACAGATTGAGAGAAGGTTTCAAACATTTGGATCTTCTACTTCTCCCTTATTTGGAGGTCGATGATATGGGTAATGCAAAGTTTTATTATTTTCCTATTCCTGATGCTAGGCAACTCAAAACGGTTGATCTAGGCGAGAAGTTGGGAGAGTTGTTTTCTGAATTTCAATATGATGTAGCAGAGAGTATTTCAAGAGGTGGAAGGAGATATCTATCTCACGGATTGCAAAGGGAGTTTGTAACGATTCAAAGGGATCGTATGATATTAGGAGAAGACGTAGCTATAAAACTAGAATCAATGCAGAATCATCTCGATAGAGGCGGTTATGTTTCTTTTTGTGCTGATTCAGATAAAGCCTACATTCATCCTTTGCTCAATACAGTAGAACAAGGCAGTGCTACACAGTTACTCGGATCAAACCCTTTTAAAGATGTAACAGGCGCAAATATTCCAACAACGGGGGATTATGTAACAATACAAACCAACTCCCCAACGTCAATCATAGAAAAGTCAAAGATTGCGGGCGTTGGAGGATCATTCTCATCCTCAACTGGTGGAAATATCACATTTAATCCCAAAATGATATATACATATCCAGAAAGAGCATTTGCAAGATATTATCGTTTTTGGCCAACACTACGAAGACCTGCATCAGATATAGGACAGAATATTATAACAAATGAAGGAGGACGTTTATTCTCGCTTAATATTCGATTGTATCTAGATACGCATACATTATTTAACTTTCATTCAGGTTTTGATGGTATTGATCGATCCCCTAACTTTGCACCGAATGACATACCTGCCGCATCTGGAGGTCAAGCAGGATCTGCGAATCCGTTTACATTCTTTGAAAGAACCGGGCAAAGTAGAACCTCATCGGCTGATATACCTGATCCGATTACTCCTAATGTTACAGTGGATCAAATATAATGAGTTGGGATCTGCAATTTGTCGGTGCATTGAACAGTGCAACTCTATATGTAAAATATAGACTTGAGTTCATAGGTGTTTTGAATGCACTTGGAGAGCCTTTTTCTATAGAAGAAGATCAAGGGGGTATCCAGATTGCAAGGGGATCAGTAAGGATAACAGGATCAAGAGTTATACCTCAAAGATGGTCTATATCTTTTGGTGGTTTCTCTCTTCAGTTGTCAGGAGATATTAGATCAATACTTCCAAAGATGAGAAGAGGACAGATTGCAGTTCTTCAATGCTCAATCAATAAAAGAGGATTCAGAAACCTAGCAATAGGATCATTAGATACAATATCAGGTCAAAGAGGTTTATTCTCATTGGGATTTAAGGATCTATTATCTGCTTTGCAAACCTCACTCGATACGAGAGCAGGAACTGTTTTTTCAGATACAGATCCGCCTCGATTCTCTTTATTTTACAAAGTAGGAAGAACAACAACCTCAACAGGATCAGACTTTGGAACGGGTGATACTACTTTAAATCTTACAGATGCATCTTTTTTTCAGAAGCAAACAGGATCAAAGGGGATTGCAAAGTGTATCAATGACGGTACAGGAGGAGGTAATGAAGAGTTCTATATCTTTTGGACAGGATCAACAAGTACATCGTTAACAGGCATCACAACAGCAAACTACAACAATACAACTAGAGTCACTTTAAAAACAGGATCGACGGTTCGATATTGTGCATGGCTTCAGGGTGAGCCTTACGAAATCCTTGCAAGTATTCTAACGAGTACAGGAACAGGAAACAATGGAGAGTTCGATGTTTATCCGGTTGAGTGGTCTATAGGTGGAAAGATAGACAAACAGATCTTTGATGTGTCTGATGCCAAAAGAGCAAGTAAAGAGATAACAAGATCAACAGGTGCTGATTATGATATCGGTTTTGCAGTGGAATCTCCTTTGTCAAATGGATTGAGATCTATAGTTGACATCTTTTTGACAGTTGGTATTTTTCCAGTCTACAGACAAGATTCAATATCTATTAGAGCATGTACAGATCCAGAAGGAAGAGAAACACAAAAAACACCTGATATCAGGGCACAGATATCTGACTATGATATTATTGATGTATTGTCTCATGACTTCTTTTCTCCTGATATAGCAAACATCTACAGAACAACATATATAAAATACAACTTCACAAATGTTTATTTTTCCGGTGGTGTTTATAATGGATCTCGTGTCGATTCACTACCTGCACTGTCAGAAATAGAACGTGACTTTAGTTTGTATTATCTCGCTGATCCTGATAATAGACAGTCTCAAGCACTGCAAGATCTGCGTAGATTAAGAGTGTGGGATTTATACATCTCTGAAAGATTGTCTGTTAGATTGCCTTTGCGGTTTGCTACATTGGTTGCTGGTGATATTGTGACCTTCAGATCTGACTATGTCGAGCATCTCTATGATACAGTAGATCCTATTTTCAAAGGAAGATATTGCATGGTGTTGGGTTGTGATTACTCAATAGATGCACAAGAGTGTACAGTTACATTAGGAATCCCATCCCCCAAAATGCAAAGAACAACAGATGCTGAGGATTCTGACGGAGCTTATAGTGGATGGTTGCCAAACTCAACATACAACAATACACAATTATTTGTATGGTTATCTGGAGATGTTGATATGTCAGAATCAGGGGGTGATATCACAACATGGGTAGATAGACAGAACTCATTTTCATTCTCGAATCAAGCAGGGAACAACAACAACTATAATACAGGTGCCGGTAGTCCTAGCAAGTCGATCACATCAGGATCTAGCGGTTTTTATTTTGCTAGATTTGCCTTTGGTGATCATGAGTTCCTCGCTACAAATTACAATTCTAAAATGGATCTATCGGGTACAGATGGACTTTGTATAGCTATGTTGGTTCGTGCTTCTGCTGATCCAATTGGTGATACTGATTTTTCAGGAGGTAGTTACTACAAGGCCCCTCTTGTAAACTGCGGTCGTTCTTATCAGTTACATCTTCTAGATTCTTTTTCCGGTTCAACCTATACAAATGCAATAGGCTACGATAACAACACAAACACCTTTCATCAAGATAGTCAGTTTTCTCCTCCTGACTCAAATTGGAAGATTGTTATATATTCTTCTGCTGATGTTGGGGGTTATAGTGGTGAAGAAGGATTATATGTCAACGGATCAAGGGTCAACACTTCAGATTTTCCTCCGACAAATGCAGATATATCTTTATCTCCAAACTTTCGAATAGGTCGAGATCCTGATATTAGTTATGCAAATCAAACACAGCAATTTAATTTTGCTTTTGGTTCTTTTGATCTTGCTGAGTTACTAACCTTTTCAATACCTCTTCATGATGCAGAACGTGAAAAAGTAGAGGGTTATATTGCACACAAATATAAACTGACATCTCTTCTTCCTGCTTCTCATCCATATAAAAACACAGTACCAACATAGGCAAATATGAAAGAATATTATTGGTGTAGGAAATTACTAGCAAACAATGAATACTATTATGTGTATGTAACTAAGGAATATGCAATAATGCTCTTAGAGAATTTAGGCTATGAAATCAATATAGATCCTTCTGAGATTCCAGAAAAAATAAAAAACGAAAAAGGAGAGGACTATGATTAGATATTCAGTAGATTCTCCTCCTGTAATAGATAGATGTATTGATCTAGGGTTTGCATGGTTTAAAGGCAAATACGATCTTAATATTATTGCTTGTAGGAATATGTTAGAAAGGCCTGATGCTTTTCAAGATACGATTCATGTAGTCTATTGGGATCAGAAGTGGATAGAGTACGTTTTCCCTTGTACAACGCACGCAGGACAACACTATCTTTTGAATCCATCAAGATCCGCAGGTGTTGCAATCCTCAAACATAATCATCAATACAGAAGTAGTTTTAAGATAGGAATGAGATCAAGCGGTTATGAATGTCTCGTACCCTGTAAAGAGATTGCTGTTTGGAGAGATGGAAATAGAGACGATGTTATAGACTATGGAGGAGCAGATCACGATTCTGCAGGAATACAAATTCATCGTGCAAACTCTTCTAACACATCTTTGAAGATAGGAAGATATTCTGCGGGCTGTGTCGTTCTACAGACAGGTTTTGATGACTTCATGAGCCTATGTCACAAGCAAGTTCAAAACAGAAAAGGATCTACATTTACACTTACAATATTAAAGGGGATACACCTATGAAAATACCTTACGCAACACTAACCAAAGTACTTATGGACAACATATATAATACATACATACAAATCAGAGCAGCAAAGAGTGAGGATTCTGATGGCGGTAAAAAAGTTACAAGAAAAGAGATTTGGGACCTTGTATCAGATTTTATTTTACAAACTGGTATGAAGATGGAGGAACTGATCTCTATTAATAATGGTATGCGGTACAATGTTAAATTTAGATGGCAGGTGATACAAATTATTGTAAAAAGTTTGAACGATTTGCCAGAAGCATTTGAAGAAGCAAAAGCCGATGATCAGAGAATAGATAAGCAGGAGGCGGTTGAAATAGTTGGTCAAATATTGAAAAAATCAATTCCTGAAATCTTAAATCTCACCGAAGATCAATTATAATAGAGGCATGGATATCTCTAGTTTGATCAATGCTGTTACAGGTCAGTTTGGTGCTTTATGCCTTGCTTGTGTCGTTCTTTGGAATCTGATGCAACAACAGAAGCAAAGCATGGAGAGACTATATAAGGATAACAAAGAAGATCGCGCGCTCTATAGGACAACTTTGACACATCTATCACAGAAGATTGATAAAATCGGTGAAGATGTTGCTGAGATCAAGAAGGAAATCAGATGATGGAAATGATATACGACATCCTTCTTAATGCAGGTCCTATTGGATTGCTCGCTCTTTATGCTATCTATTCAAACTCTCAAAGTGAAAAACGGATCGAGATCTTGTTAGAAAAGAAAGAGGAAAAAGAGGAGCAGATAAGAGAGAGATGGATATCAGTGGTTGAAAAACTACAGAAGGAAAGAGATGAACTGGAAAAGGATATATCCAGGAGATTAGAACACATAGAAAAGATTTTGGAAAAACAACATGAAAAATGAAAAAGAAAATCGTGCTTGTGCTTTGCAAATCAATAATTTGATCTATGAGTTACAATCAAAAAAGTATTCTGACAATGCGATCGCAAATGGAATTCTTTTTGCTCTAAGTATACATCTAATAAACTCTAGATTCTCGCTCAATGAAATTATAGAACAACTAACAAAACTTTTTCACAACATAAAGCATGAAGTCGGTAAAATTGAAGATGATGAACAGATAGATCTTCAGCAAACAAAGCCGATTAACTCTCAATGGGACTAGCCCTTTCTGGTTAAAAAAAACTGCTCCCTGCCTGTAGTTTTTCCTCCTTCTCCTTTAGGGAGGTTTTTTCTTTTTGTTGCTTGCTTTTGTGGTTTGCAATATATTGATATATAATATCGAGAAGGCAGGGAATGAGATATGGGAATGAGTGATGCAAGATCTACAGGATCGGTTTCAGGTATAGGCAATACATACGACATAGCAAAGAAGATTGAGATTGATCTTGGGTATACACCTAGAACAGCTCGTTTCATTGCTCATGTATCTTTGATAAATATACAATGCTCAAATTCTTCTCATAGCAATCATCCATCTGAGATAACTGTCTGCATTTCTGAAGATGCAGCCGGTGATCAAATGGTTCTCACAGATACAGTTACAGATCTTCAAAGAGGTCTTACTGATACAAACTCCTCAACAGGAATCATTAGAATAGATGGTATCATCTCCTTAGATACTGCTGATACAGTTTATGCTCATGTAAAGACAAATCAGGGAACACTTACGATCGATCAGATAGTCATAACCTATAACGATGGTAAGAGGTAAACATGGCTATAGGAAACGCATTTAATAGAAGCGGTGGCACTGGTTCAAGCGGTGGCGGTGGTTCTGCTGATGGTACGATCAAAGAGGTAACATTTACAGATCAAACCTCTCTAACGATTACACATGACTTTCAGAATACTCCTACAGTGATAATTATAGATTCCTCCGGTTACTTGGTACATGCTGAGGTAAGACATGCTTCAAACAGTCAAATATTGATAAATTTTTCAGATTCTTTATCGGGAACTGTGATTATACGATAGAATAGTAATGACTTTTCAACCCTAACAAAAGGATATTACTATGCCATTCAATAACTATGCCCCTCAATACATATTCAAAGGACAAGTACAGTCAGAAACCGCACCAAGTGCAAACAATGATCTTGTACGTAAGCAAGATGTATCAGGACTTTCTTTTATCTCCTCGATTGCTTCAGGATCATCTTCATATTTGTCCGTAGATGCTTCAGGAGAATTATCTGTATCATCACTTTTGATATCTGATGTACACGTCGACAACTCACAAACATCGCTTGCAAACTTTATCAGCAATGAAGGATCAACAGCTGCGTCGCTTAAAAAAGGCGACTTCTTGGTTTTGACTGCTGCCACAGGTGGAGCAGAAACATATATCGTTTCCGGTGCTGATGGTTCTGTAGCGGGTAACTATACACAAGTTGAATCCGGTCTTACCTCTGCGGAGATCGTTGCAAAACTTTCAGCAGGTGCAGGGATCAATATTTCCGCAGGTGGTCAAATATCAAGTACTATCACGCAATATACGGATACAAATGCTCGCGCTTCTTTGTCAGGCGGTGCAGGAATCTCTTATAACTCTTCCACAGGTCAAATTTCAAGCACAATCACACAATATACGGATACAAATGCTCGTGCTGCTGTAAGTGCTGAGAACAATGCAGGTCTTGCTTATAGTTCTGCAACAGGTAAATTTAGAGTTAGTTTGGATGCTGCCGGCGGTCTAAGTTTCAATGGTGCCTCTATACAGATCTCTGCTGATGGCATCAAAGATTCTATGATCGATTTTGGAACTGGAGCTGGACAAGTTTCAACTGCTGATCTTCCTGAACAAACAAATCTTTATTTTACTGATACACGCGCTCGCGCCGCTATAAGTGCAACAGGAAACATTTCTTATAACTCTTCCACAGGTCAAATATCAACTTCGTTGACACAATATACAGATTCTAATGCTCGTGCTGCTTTATCAGGTGGTAACGGACTTGATTATAACTCTTCAACCGGTGCCTTTGATTTGGATCTTGCTGCAAATAAAGGTCTTGAGATTGTAGGAACAGAACTAGCAATTAAAAACGGACCCGGAATCGTTTTTGATGCTGGAGACGGATCTGTTACAATCGAGAACAACTACTTCAGAAAAGAGTTTGCATCACAAAACTTTACCGCAAACAGTGCAAAAACCATTAATCATGGTCTAGGTCAAAAGTTTGTACATGTATCTGTTTATGACAGCAACGACGATCTTATTCATGCGGCTGTATCTCTTACAGATGCTAACAATCTTACGATCACATTATCAGATGCCTTGACAGGTGCAACAGTATTAGTTAGTATATAATACGGTCTATATACAATTTCCTTTGATTGTATATTTTTTGCTCCGTTTGGTTACGACTCCTCTAGACGATCTAGGGGAGTTTTTCTTTTTTTTTGTGTTTTTATAAATTAAATGTTGTATTTGTTTGAACATTGGATTATTGTCTAATTACTAACCAAATAAAACAACCAACCAAAGGAGAACAACATGATCAATTTCGTTATTGATTTTTTAGGTGATAATGTAATCATCCAAACAAAGGATCATACACAAATATACGACAATGCAAAAAACGCATCTGAAGCCGTCTATTTTCTCTTACAGGGTATTGACACAATATCAGGAGAAGAACACAACAGGATAGAAGAATGGCTATGTAATCAGGATGATCTTGATAGCATAATGAGAAACTATTCAGAGTATAAAAAAGAGAATGAATCTGATTCATTATTTGTTAAGGTATTCTTTGAGGAGTTACATCTAGCATGGTTTATTCGAGGAGGTATCAATGAGTAACTTTCAAAAGATATATGATGAGGAGTTTTGGATGATCTGCAATCTACCAAAAACAGCAGGGATCGTTCTAGCAGGTCTCCTTAGATATGCAAGTAATAAGGATACAGAAGTCAAGAAGGGATACAGAATCAAAACCTGCTACCCTTCTCAGGCTTTGCTATCTTCTTTTACTGGTAACTCTGAAAGAGCAATCAGAACAGGAATCAAGCAACTCAAAGATAATTTGATCCTAGATACATATCAAGAAGGAAGAAGGAATATTTATAGACTTTGTTATCCGATAGGCATGGAAAAAATACAGGAGTTTGTTGAAGAAATACAGGAAAAAAACAGCCTATATATTAAAATAATACAGGAAGAAAAGTGTGATGTCTTAGGAAGAAAAGTGTATACAACACCGGAAGAAAAGTGTATACAACACCGGAAGAAAAGTGTAAGTAAAAATGTGATTGAGTTGAAAGATCATATCGTTACAGAGAATGAAAAACAAGAATCGTCTCCTTTGTTAAAAGAGAAGAGAAAAGAGAAGTTAAAAGAGAATATAAAAGAGAATCGAATTATTGATATTTCAGATCTACCTGATTTATCATTACACTAACCAATAAAGGAGAAAAACCAATGCAACCAGAAAAACCGGATGATATAACATTAGATGATGCAATACATGAATTTATTGATGCCATGTGCACAAACTGGAGTAAATTAGACACTTTGAACTGGAGGAAACAAATGAGAATGTTGATGAAAGCAACCTTCTTAAATGCAAATCCTAAATCAATAAAAACATCTATTTGGTATGTACTTCAAAATATTACTTCTTCTTTTCCTCCTTCAATGGGCGAGATCATTTCAGCAATAGATAAGATCTCTGTAGAAGGGAAAGTTAGAATGGTACAACATCAAGATTGTGATAAGTGCGATCAAGGAAGAAGAATGATTGTTTACTGGTTGCTAGAACCTGATACAGGTCGTCATGTTAAACATAGTTCTGTGTGTGCTTGTGATTGTCAACATGGAAAAGCACAACAGAAAAGACTAGGACTTGAAAATATACATGTCTGTGTTGGTAAGATAGAAGATCACCCTCGTTTGATAGATGATAGAATATGGTTTCAAACTAGAAAAGGTGAAAGGCCATCTCTAGAGATCGAGAAGTATGATATGGATAACTTCTATAAGTTCTGTCCACCTTTGGCTAGTGACTTTAGAAAGAAATATCAGCACATCCTTCAACAAATTGCAGATGCTCAAGACTTCAATAAATAATTCAATCTTGACAATACAACGATTTGAGAGAATAATATATCGTACTATTCTCTCTTTTCTCTTTTGTAACCATAGGACAATTATGATTCAGCATCGTATAGCTACAGCAATCAAAAAGATCGAAACTATAAACGACAGTATTAACTTTTATCAACTTGCAAAGAAGGAACAGGAGGAGAATTTAGATAATCTTATATCTTGCTATTTGCAAGAATGCACAGCTGATGATGATAAAGAATCTGTATCTAGTTTGATTAGGTATTTGTATTGGTATACAGATATAACCGCAATCAAGATCAGTGAGATGACAGGAGTAGATAACAGAATCCTTTCAAAGAAAGCCGGATCACTTATTCTTTCTGCAAGATGTCAAAGGTGCGGATCTACCTATGCAAGAGAGAAGAAGAGCAGAACAGATCAAGGTTCTCCAATTTGTCCAAACTGCATACATGCCGATGCTCTGGATTCACACAAAGCATTTCTTGAAGATTGGCATGACAGCACATGGGCAACACATAAAAATCCCAAAATGGATCAAGGCACATACGCGGCCTATCTGCATTCTGCACACTGGAAGAAAACGAGACATGAGGCACTGCAAAGAGCAGGATATAAGTGTCAAGCCTGTAGTACCAAAGAGGAGATTCTAGACGTGCATCACAACAACTACAACAGACTAGGATCAGAAGAGCCTCAAGATCTGATCGTTCTTTGTCGTACCTGTCATGCAAAGGTGCATCAGAAATGACTTGCTTAATATCTACAAAACGAAAAGAAGAAGACGGTACATATTCTGTTCTTTGCACTTGTTTATCCTGCGGATATAGTGCAAGGGTAGATCATAGTTTTAAGGTGCTTGTTTGTTTATCTTGTGGCTCTAAGTTGTATAAAACCAAGTACCTATCACAGAAGGCACTCAAGGCCCGGATAGAAGAACTTAAATCAGAATTACAAAATGAATTGGATGCAACTGCTCGAACTGTGATCGCAGGGTTCTCTCCTGCAAAGCCCTTTCAATCGTACAGAAAGAACAAAGAAAGACTTCAAAGGATCAGCGCGCTCCCTAGTAAAATAAAAAAAAATAAGAAATAATACATTTTTTTTTACTTATAATGTTGTATTTTTTTAAACATTGGATTATACTCTAATTACTAACCAAACCAAAGGAGCAAACATGAATCATTTTATTGCTATTGATGTGCAAGACAAAGAAGGCAATATCCTCTTAACGTGTGCATCAATGAGGGTTGCTATTCAATATTGTAACTTGCACAATCTTCAAATCATCGATCAGGATCTTGTTCCTGAGTTGGATGATAATGGAGAGTTCACAAATCAAAACATCTTAATCATAACCGTACAATAACCAAAGGAGAAAACAATGAATAAATATATTAAAATATGGTATACAAGCGGTCAAATACACGAATATAATGCAAAAGAATTTTTCCCAAACATGTCCGCACAGCACATAACAAAAATGTTAAAAAATGCAAAAAAAGTTATCAAATTCGAAATAACCTATAAAGGCTTACAATAACCAACAATCAAATAACCAAAGGAGAAAACAATGGACTATATAAACAAACTAAGAGCAGATATTCAACAACTAGAAGAACAGATCGAGGTTCTCAGTGAAAAGATACCAGATGCAATCTTTAAAGGAACACCGCAAGATCTTCAGGGCCTTCTGTTCAAAATCGACTCCTTAAAAAGTAGATTGATCTCTAGACAATCCCATCTAATAGATTGTTTATCTGACAGACTACAATCAGAATCCGATAGATTAGATCGTATGTTGGAGGTGTCAAAATGAACAATATTCTAATCGAATTCGCAAACGAATGTCTAGAACATCGTAGAGAAATGTATACATTTCTCTTCTTCCTCTTCCTTATCTCTTCTCTTTTCCTTCTAGGAGCAAACAATGACTAAGCAAGAACTAACAATCAGATTAAAGCAAATAGAAGATATGATCTTTGACGTTATGAAGATCAAAAGAAACCTACAGGATGAAAAACAATCCATACAGAGAAAACTTGCTGATATGAATCATGTAGAGTTAGAGAAATACAAAATAGATGCTTTTGAAAAAATACAAGAATCTCAAATATTGAGAAACAGAGAAAAATATAGGTTGAAAAAGCAAATATCAACAATGACAAACATAAATAATATCAATCAACTCGTAGAGGAACACATAGGAGCAAACAATGAATAAGCAGGAAATCATAGAACATCTTAATCAGTATGTTGATCAGATTGTCGAGCAACACAAGTTTGAACTCTTCTCTAGATATGTCAAAAGTAAGAAAGTCCAATTTGTAGCTTGTTCTGTTGCTCCTAATCTAGAATATACCTATATGACAGGAAAGACTGTAGTGGGAGGTCATACTGTTGAGATATTTGATCGACAGGGAAAAAGACAGCCTCAAAGAATGTCCTGTACTTGTGCAGATTGGACTCATAGACTGAAGAAACAGCAAAAACCTTGCAAGCATATATTCGCATTTGTTGAAAGATACCAGAGCAAAAGAAACCATATAAACAATACAATCAAAGGAGAATAAAATGAAACTCATAAAACTAACACAACGAATATTTAATTTAGAAGAGCCTGAAATAGTATCTGTGTATATCAATATTGATCATATTACTGTCATCGAAGAGGCATGTTTAAGACATAAAGAAAAATACAAACATCAAACAAGAATACATCTAAATCATATTGATGCTGTACAAGAAGTTTGTGAAGATATAGAAGAGGTCATTAGAAGAATACACCTTCAAACTATCAAATGGGAAGATGGACAGTTTTTTATCAATGGTGAACTTCAAGCAATCAAAGGAGAATAAAATGAAACTCAATCTATACATATCTAAATTAATTAGATCTATTATCTGCAAGGTAGGAAGAAAAGAGGCAGGAAAGTTGTTAAAAACATCTAGAACAACTGTTTATGTTTGGGAGCATAATAACAAATACAACCGCGTAAAAAATATAAAGATCCTTCCATTGGTGTGTAAGACATACTGCAATCTATACCCAAAAGAAGATCTCAAAGAGGTTTATATGCAGGGCCTTGTTTTTCATTTGGATGACTTCATGCAAGAAAATACATAACGATTTATTGTCAATCTTTACATAAAAGGCTAGTATAGACTAGTCTTTTTTATAGGAGTTCTTCATGGCAGGGAAGAAAAAAGAGAGTATAGGAGAATATGTAGATATTGATTCTCTGGTTGAATGGGAACATAACCCTAGAATAAACACACAAGCAGTTTCAAAGGTTGCAAGATCTATAGAACGATTTGGTTTTGCATCTCCTGTAATAGCACGAGAAGAGGATTCGATGGTGATTGCCGGTCACACAAGGATCGCAGCTGCTCGTAGTCTCGGATTATCAACTATTCCGGTACGATATATGAAACTATCGAGAACAGAAGCGGAACTCCTTGCTATTGCTGACAATAAGTTAGGAGAGATATCAGATTGGAATGAGGATATGCTTAAAGATATTCTCTCTGCTCTTCCTGAAAATGATCTAGATGATATTGGATTCTCACAAGATGAACTGGATTCACTTTTGCAAAACATAGATACAGAACTACCTCCTGAATCTGATAATGCTGTTTATGATGATTATGATGATGCTGATAATCTAGACCTTGAACGCGTGAAAATAGCAGAAGAAGGTGGTGTCTATGCAATAGGAGATCAATATGTGCTTTGTGGAGATTGCGTTGAAATAATGCGGTCTTTTCCGGATAATTCAATTTCGGCAATTGTAACAGATCCCCCTTATGGTATAGATTTCATGTCCTCCGCATGGGACTCATCTGTACCGGGATCTGATTGGGCTAGAGAATGTTTCAGAGTATTGAAGCATGGAGGTCATATTGTTGCCTTTGGTGCTACTAGAGCAATTCATAGAATGGTTTGTGCTTTGGAAGATGAAGGGTTTGAGATTAGGGATCAAATCAATTGGTTGTACTTTTCAGGCTTTCCGAAGAGCATGGATATATCAAAGCAGATTGATAAGATGAAAGGAGTTGAAAGAGAAGTTATTGGAATAGATACTAGATACAATGAGCCTTCAGGAATAGTATCGGCAGGAAGAAGTGAGAGAGTTTTGATTGATAGGAAGATAACAAAACCAGCTACAGAAGAAGCACAATATTGGTCAGGTTGGGGAACTGCCTTAAAACCTGCTCAGGAGCCTGCTATCCTTTGCAGAAAGCCTATAGAGAAGGGGTTGAATGTATCAGAGAATGTTTTGAAGTGGGGAACAGGTGCGATCAATATAGATGCTTGTAGATTTGGATATGGTGATCCTTGTTGGGTAGGAAGTCAAGAACATCATGATAAAATTGTAAGAGGTGCATCTAACAAAAAAAATATAACCTTTAATTCTTATGTTCCTGAAAAAATTACAACTTCAATGCATGATCTAGGTCGATGGCCTGCAAATATATATCAATGTGCAAAACCTTCAAGATCAGAACGTGAAACAGGACTTGATGATCTACAGAGTAAAAAAGGACATGAGGCGGTGCATAGAAAAGAAGGAACAGCAGGTCTTGAGAATCCAAGAGCAGGAGCAGGAAGAACAGCAAGCGAGGTGAAGAACTTTCATCCTACAGTAAAACCTACCAAACTCATGGCATGGTTATGTCGACTTCTCACTCCAAAAGGAGGAATCGTATTAGATACCTTTCTAGGCTCAGGCACTACTGGTGTTTCTGCATCTATGGAAGGATTCAAGTTTATAGGTACAGAAATGAATCCTGAATACTGTGATATTGCACTACAGAGAATCAAACATGCGACAGGTCATGATATAGTAAAAGTTGAGGCTGTTATCTTTGAGGTGAATAATGTCGAAAGTAGGTAGACCGTCAAAATTGAATGAGATTGTTATTCAAATGTTAGAGAAGGCTTATTCTCTGGGTATGTCTCCAAAACTAGCATGTCACCATGCTTCAGTCTCTCAATCCTCATATAATACTTGGATGCAAAGAGGAGAACAGGATCGCTATGATGATGAAGAAACCATTTATGCAGATCTGAATAGAAGAGTAAAAAAAGCAAGGTCTAATCACGCACTTGCAAATCTTGCTTTGATTCAGAAGGCCGCCAAAGAAGAAAAACAATGGACAGCGGCCGCTTGGCTCCTCGAAAGAGTACATAAAGAATATCAGAAACAACCGGAGCAGATTGTTGAGGTGAATGTAGATAATAGACAGTTATCAGTTGTTCAGTTGATGAAGGAATTGCAGAACTCAGATCAGGAGATCAAAGAGTTGATTGCTAGACCTGTGATAGATCTAGATGAGGAGTAGAGAATGAATGCAAGTATAAAGAATGTTCATTTTGGTAAATGGTTGAATCGGAAGATAGGATCAAAAACGCACTTTTGTCAAAGGTTTGACTGGAAGTCTAGAGAATTACTTAGATGGTGTCAGGGTAAGAACTTCCCAAAATCACCTGTATTATCTCAACTTCTCTATGATCTTCATCTCCATATAGGACAGGAATATACATCACTACTAGCAGAGTGTCACGAGCAACTTATGAAGGATCACAAAGTATATAAATATGAACAGGAAAAAATTAGAAGACAATCTGAAAAAGAAACAGCAGTTGATTGAGTATGCAAAGAATTATCCTCTGTCTGTTTCTCTTCTTTGGGTTCCTCATTGTCATAACTTCACAGGCATAACAGGAGAACGTGAAAGGGGTTGCGGTCGTCCTATGAAAAGAATCAAAGGGGATCTGTATAGGTGTGATCATTGCGATATTACAGAGAGGAGAACATCACAACAGCATTCTCTTCTTTCATTGGGTCAAGAGGCTACTCTGATATCAGGAGGTAACAGGGCAGGAAAAACAGAAGTAGGAGCATGTTTATCTGTAGCCTTTGCAAGTGGTTCAAAGGAGCAATATGTTAGAGATTGGTTACAACTTAATAATCTACCCCTTGATCTAGTTCCTGAAAATCCTTCTACTGTTTGGTGTGCTTCTCTGAGTTACAAGGATGGTCTTGAATACCTACGACCAAAGTTAGATAAATATCTTCCTGTAGGCACAAAGAAAACTAGATGGAATTCACAAGATAGAGCAGTCGCTATTCTTCCAAACGGAGGCAGGATCGTCTCTATGAGTTGTGACAGTGGGAGAGAAAGTTTTCAAGGCGGTAGCACGTCTTTAATTTGGATCGATGAAGAGCCAAACGACGAAGGAATATTTCATGAATGTTTATTGAGAACAGTAGATCTCAAAGGAAAAGTCATAATTACAGCTACACCTTTAAAGGGTTTGTCCTGGATGTTTGAAAGATTTGTTGAGAATCCTGCAAAGGGCTTTGAGGTTGTGAAAATATCGGGCCTAGATAATCCTTATGTATCTAGTTTCAAGATGCGTAGAACAGTATCACATCTAACAGAAGCAAGTCAAAGATCTAGATTGTTTGGTGAATTCTCTTCTCAATCAGGTCTTGTATATCCTGAGTTTTCAAAAGATACTCATCTGATAGATATAGAAGAGATTCCTGATCATTGGAGAAGATATATATCTATTGACTTTGGATCTAGTCATCCGTTTTGCGCTCTTTGGGTTGCTGAGGCTCCTGCAGGTTACTACTCTTCTGATACTACTCTGATTGTATACAGGGAGTTGTATTGGGTGAATCATACAACGATAGAATCAGGAAGAGAGATCAATAGAATCAACAAGTTACATAATGAGACGATACATTGGTATGTAGCAGACCCGGAAAGCAAAGATGGGAGGCTCACGTTAGGAAGAGAATGCAATATAAGAACATTACCTGCTCCAAAACATCTAGGAGTGAATGAAGGGATCAACATGGTAAGAGAATATCTTCAGATTGATAAGGAAGGGAAATCTAGATTGTTATTTACTAAGGACGTAAAAAACACATTAAGAGAGTTCAGGCTCTACAAGTGGGATAATAAATCAAAGAAGGATGTCGTGAAGAAGGACAATGATCACGCGATGGACAGTTTAAGGTACTTTGTCATGCAATTTATGAGATATAATGCACATCAATAGGAGAATACAATGAGTGATAATTATTTCGTTAGGTTATATAATGCTATATTAGGTAAGAGTTATGCAAAGCAAATAGAGAAGCCAAAAGAAGAAAATCGTGGTGCTAGTTGGAATAGTGCCGGAGGTGTAAACAATACATTCTCAGCACAGGTTTCAATGGATGCATTCGGTATACATGGCTATACCCATGCAGGTGTCAAAAGACTATCTCAAGATCTTGCTGCTCTTCCTTTGCGATTGATTAAAGGTTACGGAGATCAAGCGGTTGAACTGATGGATCATCCTGTATTAGATTTGATTAGAATCCCTTCAACAGATGTAGATGAGTTCTTATTTCGAGAACAGATAACCATCGATCTAGTGTTATCAGGAAACTGTTATATTCTTCTTCTAGGATCTTCTGATCGTCCTGTTTCAATGGTTAGACTTCATCCAGAAGAGGTTCGGATAGTCACAGATCCACAAAAAGGTCTTGTAGGATATGAACATAATTCAAGCGGTTCTGTAGTTATGTATCCTCCTGAAAGAATCATACATGGTAAGAATGCAGGATATCAAAAAGGACCTCAAGCATTATACGGAACAGGAGCAATACAACCATTAGCAAGAGAACTAGATGCTGATCTCAACTCTCAAAAACTCGTATCAGAAGCAACTTCAAAGGGTCGTCCTGATGTTCTTCTATCGCCTAAAGAAGACGGTGATATATGGAACAAGGAAGTGAGAAGACAGATACTTGATCAATATAAAGGCATGCAGAAGTCAGGCGGTGCTATGGTTATGTCTGGGCAGGTTCAAATAGATATGCTTCAGTTATCACCTCGTGATATGGAATTCCAAGCATCAAGAACATTTGCACGAGAATCTATTTCTGCTGTTTTGGGTATACCTCCTTCTGTTCTAGGACTACCAACTGCTAACTATGCATTAGGTCGACAACAAGCGGTAGAATACTGGAGTAACCAGATTAAGAGAGGAAAGAGGATCGGTTTGTTGTTTACTCGTATTGCAAGACTATGGGAGGATGATCTACACTTTGAGCATGATTATACAGAGGTTGAAGCATTGCAATCTGTAAGAAATGATAAATTAATGCGAGTTGAAAAGCATATATTCTTTGGTATTGCTCCTGAGGTTGCTTATGCTGCTGAAGGTCTAGAGTTCCCACGAAAGCAAGAGCCTCAAGATATAGGAGAAGAAGAAGATGAGAATGTTAGATATCTTCTCGATGTTTACAAGGCGGTCGATTATGGTGATAAGTCAAATGCTCGTGCTGCTATGAATGCACTACCTGAAGGAACACAGACAGCACTCAAACGCAAAGCAAAAGAACATAACGAAGAACATGGATCTAATCCTAAGAAGAAGGTAACAAATGTCAATTATTTGGCTGTGTCTTATCATCGAGGGTTGGGGGCCTTCGAAAATAACCCTGCCAGCGTTCGTCCGTCGGTGAACAGTGCCCAACAGTGGGCGATGGCTAGGGTAAACTCTTTTCTTTATGCTCTCAGAAACCAAAGATTCAGATCAGGAAAACATGATACTGATCTACTACCAAAAGATCATCCTATGAGTGGAGAAGAAAAACTATTTGACCTGTTAGAAACAAAAGAACTTCCTTACAATGTAAAAGGTTTTGACTCTGAGTATCTTGATTCTATGGAGGTTGTGAATGTTCCTAACAATCCACAAGTACAGGAAGAAGAAGAGATATTGAAAAACATTCTTGGTACTCCTGCAAACTGGAGAGACTACAAACAAGCTCATTTGTTTTTTAATGAGAATCAAGATCAAATGAAAGAAGGATATTATATCAGAATAGGAAGAAGATTAGACACTGATGATATTCTGAATGCAGCACCGGAAAAAGGCAAGATCGTAGTATTTAAAGACCTTCTAGATCTTGCTGTTGATCATCTCAATGGTCGATATGGTAGACCACCAATAACAGAAGATGAAAGGAGAGCAGCCTATCAAGTAATCAAACAATACTTTGACGTTTTAAAGATGGAGGCTCCTGTTCTTCTGGATTCATATCTAGGTTTTGACAGTAAAAAAAAAGATGATGAAGAACTAACCAACTTCCCAAAGAGAGGAGACAATAAAAAAATCAGTCTCAGGAACTCCAACCACAGGACTTTTGACCCTGATTATGCTGAAAAACTCAAACTGAATTATCCGTCTATATGGAGAGCAGGCGGCAACATTCGAGGAAACGAACAGTATAAAAAACTCTATCCAATAGCAAAGAGAGGAGGCACACCAAAGAATCTAACAGAAGAGAGAGCAATAAAACTAAGAGAAGCATGGATCGCTCGACATCTCAAAGACGGTTCTCAGTTTTCGGATTCATCTCATCCTGTCAACCTCTCAACGATTGCCGGGATAGTTGCTCAAATAAAATGGCTAGCAATCGGGTCCATAGGTCAAAGCAAAATGAAGAAGGTGATCAATCAAATGAAGAAGAAGGTTGATGCGTCGAAAAAGGAAGAGAGAGAAAAAAAAAGATATTGGAATAGATGGGTGAAAAACTCACAAGGAAAAGCAGAGAAAGATTTATTGCGAGCATTTAAAAGTTATTTAACGGCTGCAAAGAAAAGATATGTAAAAAGAATCGAAAAAATAGAATCGAAAGGAATCACGAAAGGTGAGATTGTATTCAGTGCAGAGTTGTTAGATTTGGTAACAGAAAGAGAAGAACTTCAGAAAGCAGTTGGTGAAAAATGGATCGGTTGGTGGATGCTTACAGGTAATCAACAACTAGATGATTTATATAGAAGAGCAGGAAAAGAAAGGCCTTTGGATCTTGTTTTTGGTAATCGTGATTATGCTAGACAAATTTGGAATGAATCAGTAATAAATATTACAAGATCAACAGGTCAATCAATCGGTTTCTTTGTGCAAAGAGGTCTTGAAAATGGATTATCTACAAGAGAGATTGCAAAGAATCTTCTTCAGGATGATCAAAGTGGTATCTTTACATTAGGAAGAGCCAACAGAATAGCGAGAACAGAGGCTACAAGAGTAGTCAATGAAAGTACAGTAGAGAGTTATAAACAATTGACAGAACAAGGAATACAAGTCAAAAAGCAGTGGTTAACCGCTGATGATGATAGAGTAAGAGATTCACACAATTCTCTTGATGGTGTAATAGTAGGAGCAAATGAAAACTTCAAACTATCATCTTTGTACGGAGGTTATGAAGCATCATCGCCCGGTTCTTTTGGTCAAGCCAAAGAGAACATAAACTGTAGATGTACAGTGATCCCGGTACTCGATGAATAAAAAAAAATCGAATCCTTTTACAGATCCGATCTTATATGTAAAGAAAACAGAATAATCTTCTCTTATCTTTCTCCTAGTTCTTCAAGGGCTGTATATCCGCAACCTGTATATAATCTAAGTGCCCTGGCTATTGCTCTTGTTTCTGCCATTCTTATCAAATGAGGAGCGATCATTTTACCTACGTTTCTAGGAGAAGCATCACCAAAAGCATTATAGGTTCCTCTCTCTCCTGTGACTGTTGCCTTGAAGATACATAGACCTGTAGCAACAGTTATAACAGTTCTATTCAATTTCTCCTCTTCTACTGTATCTTTATCAAGTGAAATCATTTCTGTAACTATAGATTGAAGACCTTGATCATGTGCTATTGCCAGAAGCCCTTTGAAGGTTATAAACTCCTTGCCTTGTAATTTGATGATGTGTTTTTGATATGGGTTATTCATTGTTTGCTCCTTTGGTTAGTTATTTACTGCTCTAATTTTTCGATTAATAAATCTTTTGCATAGTTAAGTAAACTATATGTATCAATCATTTCAGATTTTGCCTTATCTTGTGCGGCAAAATCGATTGATGATGAATATGCTTGATGTCTTAATTGCTTCAATTCTATTTCAAGTTCTTTGATTCTTTGTTTCAGATATGCAATTTTTTCTTGCCTTCTTCTTCTTAGATCTTCCTCTTGATATCTTCGTAGCTGTTCTTTTGCTTTCTTTTCATCAGAAAATTTCAAATAACGTTTTTTCATTGTTTTCTCCTTTGGTTATTGGTTATTTAGTTCTTCACATCTTTGATATGCTTGATTTGCATCTTTATAATCTTCTACTGGTTCACAATCCCAAGTACACCAAATTGTATATATTTCTAATTTGATGCTGTATCTTACTTCATATCTTTGTCTACTATTCAGTTTGTTACATTCTCTATATGCTTGTTTTACATTTTGATAATCTTCTACCGGTTCATTATTGAATATATCAAAGATTGTATATAAATGATGCTTTTGGCTGTATCTTACTTCATATTGCATGGCGTTCTCCTATTGTTTGTATGGGTTATTGATCATTCGAATGATATTTGAACCATCACAAATAATTTGATCGTTGTTTACGTCTCTAATTTTTTCAATCATCTTTTTACTTTTGGGGCTGTTCTTGTACATATCAAAGTAAAAATCCACAAGATTTGTGTTTTGCCCTCTTACCTCAATAATAATTGTTTCATCATCTACAAGTTCATAACAGTTATCTCTTATCCATTTTTTACTATATGAATCACACTCACCTCCGAACCATTGAATATATATAGTGTTTCCTATGATATGCGATATTTCCCCTGTATTCCTTGAAGTGTGAAGAATCAACCCTTGTTGAATGTCTTTGCTTTTTATTTTTATTGTATCTTTCATTGTTTGCTCCTTTGGCTTGGTTAGTAATTAGAGTATAATCCAATGTTTAAAAAAATACAACATAAATAACAATATATTGTAATAATATTTACAAATTGTTGTACATGGTGATCGCCTTTGGTATATTTGCAATGAGGATCTATGAAAAAATACACCTATATAATGAAGAGAACAGTACCTGATTCTAGAAAAAAGGAGAAGGTATCTTTTGTCGCGTCTTCTGCTACTCCTGATCGCTATGGTGATATCATCGATCAAAAGGGTTGGATTCTCAAGAACTATAAGAAGAACCCTGTTGTGTTGCTCAATCACGATTCTAATCAATTGCCGATAGGAAAGGGAAATGTTTACATCAGAAATGATCAACTTACTATTGACGTGGAATTTGATAGCGAAGACCCAAGAGCAAAAGAAGTTGAAAGAAAGGCAAAGAAAGGATTCATGAATGCGGTCTCTGTTGGTTTTCGTCCTCTTGAAAGCAAGTCAAGATCAGAGCTTCCTACGGATCATAAATATTATGGTCAAAGAGGCATGTATTATAGCAAGGCAGAATTATTAGAAGTATCAATCGTAACAATCCCGGCAAATGGAGAAGCTACAATGTTAGAGCAAAAGTTTTATAACGCAATGAGAGAAGAGATTCTTAGAGAAGTCAAAGAGGTTATCCAGGATAGCCTTATTGTAAATAAACATATCTTAAACGTAAAAGAAGAAGATGATCGCTATATCGTTGAGTTTGCTAAGCCTGAAATGAAAATGGAAGAGGACGCAATGAAAGAGGAAGAAGAAGAACGAGCGATGGATAAGGAAGAGGAAGAAGATAAAGAGATGGATAAGGAAGAAGAAGAAAAGGAAATGGATGAAGAGGAAGAGGATAAATATCATCATGATGAAGATTCAGAAGATAAAGAGATGGATTCTGAGGATGATACAGAAGAGAAAAGTTTTAATGATTTAATCGAGGCATTTGCCTATATACTCACGTCAAAATAGGAGAACCCTATGAACACCAAAATCGAAGAGGCGAAACGTCTAATTGCGGGCA
>VTLG01012990.1_pt1 | contig 30418 bp, 47 predicted proteins | sample 4694571 | NCBI WGS metagenome assembly VTLG01 (sample SAMN12604809, study PRJNA352737) | marine metagenome | biome: ENVO:00000447; feature: ENVO:00000209|ENVO:00000569|ENVO:01000036; material: ENVO:00002151; isolation source: viral sequences binned using virsorter ...
GGTTTAACTGCTAACACAGAAACAGGTTTAGCAAAATCAACTACATACACATTTCATATTGTAGTAGATGAGTTTAATGCAGGTGGTATTGATAGTTTATCAAATTCTCCAAGTGCAGAAGTTGCAATAGCATTTACAACTGATGCTTCTGATACAACTTTTGCAGGTAGTGCTAATGCAGTATTGCCTAAAATACAAGCAGTTTTAGATGAACAATTTTATACTACAAGTTCAGGATTAAATGGTAAAAAGGTAAGTATAGGACTTGTTAATGGAGATGTAAGAATAACATCACATTCTAATCATACTGATACAATAGTAGGTATTGCTAATGTTAGTGGTACTACACCATTTGGTGTTGGTGCATTTCCACCATTAGCAAGTAGTGTGCCTGATGTATTAGGAAAAGAAGTAGGTGGTGGAACTACTGACAATATTATGTATGGACCTACTGCATATTTAGCACCTGAAACAATAGTTGATTCTACAACAGGTAAAACAATGACAAATGATAGTGCATTTTTATTTGATGATGGTAATGGTAATTTATTATATATGGGTAGAAAAGTTGGTTATATAGATTATGAAAAAGGTCATTGTGAATGGCATATTCCATCATTACCTAATGCAGAGTTTAAGGTTCATGCTGAATCACATTCTGCACATTCAGGTGGAAGTGCTTATACTAATGATGGATATAATACAATCCAAGAGATCAGAGCAAGAAGTGTTAATAATCAAAAAGATGCAAAACTACAAGTAATTTCAGTAGGTTAGGAGAATAAATGCCCAAAGGTAAAGGTACATATGGTAGTAAAGTTGGCAGACCTAAAAAAAGTAGGACTATAAAACCAAAACCTGCTAAACCAAGAAAAAGAGGTTATTAAATGGCTACAAATTTTAAATATGCAACTATTTCAGATTTAACAAGATATGTAAATAGAATATCTGATTTTGATAGTAAGGTGCAGTTATTCCCAACATTAACATCAGGCAATTTACACTTGTTTAGAGATAGTGGCTATGTAGATACTTTGTTTGTAAATGGTGAAGAACTAGCAGCAGCACAATCAACATCAGGTGCAGTTGATAGTAATGGAGAATGGTTTTATAATAGTGACACAAATCAAGTTGAATATTATAATAGTAATTATTCTTCAACTACAATTAATGAACAAGTGTTTGAAGCAGGTAAAGATTTTACAACATTTTTAGAACAAGCATTAGTAGATGCTTCATTAGAACTACATAATTATTTAGATGCAAGATATTCAACACCTTTAGAGAAGATGAAACAAATTGATATAGATACTGCAATTAATTCTGCTACTGCTGAATATGATCCTATTATTATAAAATCTGTATGTTATATTGCATCTGCTAATTTGATTAGAGCAAAAGAAGGTTCATCAGAAGAAGCAGATTATTATATGAGTTTAGTTACTAATTCTGAAAGGTCAGGCATATTAGACAAATTAAATGATGGTATATTTAAACTATCACATGAAGTAGATGATAAAGATAAAAGTGGTAAAATACAATACAGAGTAGATTCTAATGGTTCAATGGATTTAGTAGAACTAGATGGTGAATATGTAGGTGAACCATATGACAGATTAAAAGTATCAATAAGCACAGGTGGTGATTATGGCACAGCAGAATTTACTGTTAGTTATATGTCTGATGATCAACTTGAAGGCAAGACAACAACACCTAAAATAATATCAGGTGGACTACAGCATTTATTTTCAGGATTATATGGTAGATTTACAGGCTCATCAGCACACACTTCAGATTATTGGATTATTGAAGTATATGGTAGCCATAGGAAACAGACAAATAAAAGCAATAGCACTATTGAATTGAGGAGATAATGTCTGTAACCTATACAAATAATTGGTCAAACATTTTAAAGGCTTTAATGAGCAAAATTAGAGCAGAGATGAAATGTCCTGTATATAGTAATTGGCAAGAAGATAACAAGTCAAATCAGTTTATTAGGATTATACCTACAGGATCAAGTCAGCAAGAGAAGGCTACATTTATGGAAGTCAGAGAATTTAATATGCAATGTCAGTATTATTTTGTTAGAAGAAATAATAAAGATTTTCAAGAATATGTTTTAAATCAAGTAAGCATATTAGAAGCATTAATACATGATAACATTACATTAGATTTATCAGATAATACTAAAGCAGTTAATGTTACTTTAGGTGGCTGTGATTTTGATGAAGAAGTAGATGGTTATGAAGATTATTTTGTAGTTCAATGGGATTTATCTTGTACACATTTTGGAAATACAGCATAGGAGAAATATGAAAGTTAAACCATATAAAGAAAAATTAAGAAAATTTAGTGCAGTTGGTATGCCTTGTACATCTAAAGAATTTGATGATTTAAAAGATGGAAAAGAAATATCATTGCCTATAGAAGGAGCAGAACTAATGCAATCAATGGGCTTGGTTCAAATGATAAAAAACAATAAAAAAAATACTAATAAGGAGAAAAAATAATGGCTATATCTAAAATTATTAGACCTATTAGTGATGTTAGAGTTGGAATCAAGGCTGAATCTACATTTGGAACAGGTTTAGATAATGATGGTACAGATGGAACAGCATATAGACAGTTGCCTGTTATGCAAGTAACAAAACCAACTTTTAATGTTACTAGAGAATCAAGATTGTTATCAGGCAGAGGTTTGGTAAAACACAAAGATGATACTATAATTAATACAAGAGGTGGCACAGTTTCTATGCCATTTGAGTGTATTGCAACACCAAAATTGTTAGCACAGCATTTAGCATTAGTGTTACAAGAGCATTCAGAATCAGGTTCATATAAGCATTTATTTGAAGTTGGTGGACAAGGCTCTGAAACTGCACAGGTTGGTGGAACAATATCTAATAACATTCCACATACAGTTAATTTAGCATATTATCCACAATCATCAGGTGGAACAAGAATATCAGGTGCAATGGTATCTGATCTTACTTTATCACTAGATTATGGTTCAAATGGTGGATATATGGGAATGAGTGGTAACTACTTTAGTGGTTTTTCTAATCCATTAGCAGCAGGAACATCATTAGAAACTGATTTTACTATTGGTAATTGGACAGCACCTGAAGCAACAGGCTATTACAACATTGGAGATATGAGTACAAAAACTTTGACTTCAGATGGTTCAGCAAAAGATTTGGTATTAAAATCTATGAATCTTAATATAGCAAATGGTGTTAATAGAGTAGGATTTAATTCTAATGGTGATGCTGAAATGTATTCTATACCTGAATATACTATTACAGGTGATATGACTATTAAATTAGATGATAACTTTGATTACACATCAGGTGCAAATGTAGTGCAAGATTTTCTTGATGGTGATACATTAGCAGTTGCAATCAACATAGGTGATGGTACATTATCATCAGTTGGTGAATTAAATATGCAAATGAATATTCAATACACAGGAGATCCTGCACAAGATATAAGTGAAAATGGTATATTCCATACACTTGCTTTTGAATGTGTAGATATTGGTACAACAGATGATGATGAAGCATTAGAGATTGAATTGTTTAATGGTGAATCACAATCTTCTTGGTAGAATAAATAAATAAAGGATAAGGACATGAAGAAACTCAAAATTGAGGGTGAGGGTTTTAAACCTTTTGAAATAGAAGTTAGAGAACCTAACCTTGATGAAAGAGAAGATTTAAATGCTCTTTTATATAAGATGTTTAATGAAAAGAATGGTATGTTTGGACCATCTATTAATATTATAAGATTGATGACAAAAATAACAGATGATGATATTAATAATTATTCCAATGACCAAATATTTCAAATAGCCATAGAGATTTCAAATTTTGTGAATAAAAAAAAATTGATGAAGTAATATTTTTAATCAATATTTGGATTTCTATAAAAGGTATTCAAAATGGTGGTGATAATGGCTTTGAATATCCATATAAAGCAATGTCACCTGTAGATGGAAAATATAAGTTATTTGAATCAAAAGAGGAAGTTTACAGAGAACTTGAAATGTGTTATGATGAACTTATTGAAAAAGGAATTAAAGATATTGGTGAAACTTTATATATAGAACATTTTTATTTTGCTAATACTTTTGACTTATTAAGTGTCAAACATCAGAACACAATAAAAAAATATAATTATACAAAGTCCTTTAACACTCCTCCATATCCTTCAATTCAAGAAACACCTGCAATATTAATAGATGATTTTATAATTATTGATAATGAAATGAAAAAAATAAAAAAGAAGGATAAAAACTAATGCCTAAAGATAAACATATAATAGAAGTCAAAACCACAGGTGCTAAAAAATCTCAAAAACAGATTAAAGGTGTAAGTGGTGCTTTAGGTGGACTTGCTAAACAAGCAGGAGCAGCAGCAGCAGCATATTTTGGAACACAAGCATTACTGCAAGGAATCAGGTCATCTATAGATGCCTTTGCTAAACAAGAACTTGCAGAAAAAAAATTAGAAGCAGCACTTGGTAAAACATCACAAGCATTACTAAATCAAGCAGCAGCAATACAAAAAGTAACAATGTTTGGTGATGAACAAGTAATAGAAGCACAAGCATTAATTGGTTCATTTGTAAGAGAAGAAGAAGCAATTATGGCTGCTACACAAGCAACACTTGATTTGGCTGCAGCAAAAGGAATGGAATTAACAGTTGCAGCAGATTTAGTATCTAAAACACTTGGTTCATCAACTAATGCTTTATCAAGATATGGTATTGAAGTTACAGGTGCTGTAGGCTCAACTGAAAGATTAGAATCATTAACAGGAAATCTTGCAAGAGTATTTGGTGGACAAGCAACTGAACAGGCAAAAACATTAACAGGTGCTATGGCTCAATTAGGTAATTCTTTTGGTGACCTTCAAGAAACATTAGCATCTGAATTTGCAAATCAAATAGTAACTTCAAGCAAAAGTGTAACAAATTGGATTGATTCAATAACTACAAGTTTAAAAATAAATCAATTAACTACTTTTATGGCTACTGATGCTTATAAAGAACTTGGCAAAGAAGCACAAGCATCTCACATAATGCAGAAAATAGGATTACTTGAAACACAAGTATTATTAGAAGAAGATGCAGGGCTTGTTAAAAAACTTATGGATAATTATGGTGGCTGGACACAAAAAGTAGCAGAATTGGCTTTACCAACTCAAGTACAAAATTTACTAAAATTAGGTGAAGCACTTGGTATTAATGTTGATATGTCATCTTTAGTATCAGGTGGCTTTGATGCTTTAAATGAAAGCATACCTGTTAATACAGAAGAAATAGATAAATTAAAAACACAAATAGCATTATTAAATGAAGAATATCTAAAGTTAAATGAAAATACTGAAAATGAAAATGAAAACAATGAAACTAAATTAACAACACAAGAAGAATTTAATGCAAAAAAATTAGCAGAGTATGAAAAATTAGTATTAACAAATGAAGAAAAAGAAAAAGAACAAGAATTATCAGAAAATTTTATAAAAAACAATAAAGAAAAAGCAAAATTATTAGGTTTGGAATCTAAAGCAGATAAAGATGCTTCAAAAGCAAAAGAAGATAGAATGAAAGTTATACAGAAACTTGGAACTGTATCTAAAGCAGTAGCATCAGCAGAAAAATCCTTTGCTATAAAATCTACACTTCAAGATACTTATGCTGCTGCACAAGCACAATTTAAAAAGTTTTCACAAACTTATCCTGCACCACTTGGTCAAATATTAGGTGCTGCTGCTGCAGGTGCAGCAATATCATCAGGCTTGGCAAATGTAGCAAGTATAAAACAAGCACAATATGGTGCTGATTTTGTAACATCAGGTCCTGAATTAATGATGGTTGGTGAAGGTAGTGGTCCTGAAAGAGTGCAGGTGACACCTCTTGTTGATGAAAACATTGATGGTCCTCAAGGTGGTGGAATGACAATTAATGTACAAGGTTCTGTTATAGGCACAGAAGAATTTGTAGAATCAGTTTTGCTAGACCAAATTAAAGAAGGATTAAGATTAGGTGGAGATATAGGAATTTAATGGCATTAATAAGTCAAAACTTTAAGAATGATACTGTAAGCACTACTATTGATGTAAAACCATTAATTGTACTTGCTACACAAGATTTAGAAAATGATAGATATAATATATTAGATGTTTTTTCAACTGATAATGTTGTTTTAAAAGACAATTATGATAACAATTACCAAGCAAAAGAAATATTAAACAGCATAACATCTATTAAGAATGCAGTTGATTATGATAAAAAGAAATTAAAAATAAACACATTTAGATTTACTCTTAAAAATTATTTTGATCCTACAAAAACATTAACAAGTTCAGATAAATATAAAGTAAAAGAAGGTGTATTGCCTGATAATACATTTGTTGGTAGTTATGTTATTTTATATTATAAATCACAATCTACAAACACTATTAATATAGATTTAAATCCTACTTTATCTAATGATGATTGTTCTATTATGTTTACAGGTATAATAAATAGAATAGACCAAGATGATAAGTCAATTAAAATACAAGCAGAAGATAATGTACAAAATTACATATCAGATAAAAGTTTACCAAGAGCAAAAGGCAATGATATACAAGTAACAAACAGATTTACAAATTTAGAAAAAGATGATGTTATACCAATGACTTATGGCAGAGTAGATAGAGTTCCTACATATACAATAAATGGTATCAGTTATTTAGATTATTATGAGATAACAGGTCTTTATAAAACAAGAAAAAATTTAGAAACTGAAAGTGTGCCAAGAGATATAAGTTTTCCTTATCAAGAAGGTTGGTCTAGTGTTGTAAAAGGTAGTGATGATTATATTTTTGTGTCAAAATTAAATTTAACAACTACAGGATATATAAATGCAGAAGAAATAGATTATACAGCAGGACTGCAAGGAGATATATTACCTGAATTATCAGAACCTTATAATGCTGAAGAAAAAATATTTTCAGGTGTAGGTTTTATACAGCCTGTAGGCATGATTTCTGATATGACAGGACACAATCCTATATTTAATATGACATCAAGTTGGAATATTGAAGATTACAATCTATATACATCTTTTAACAATTCAACTGATTTTAAATATTATAGAGAAGATGATGATGCTATTGTTAATTTTCCTGACCAAGCATTTTGGAGCAATGTAATTAATTATTCATCTGCTACACATAATCATAAAGATGGAAGATGGGTTATTTTTATTTTACCTAAAAAAGTAAAAATAAATGAAATTTTTGGTGTTGATGCAAAGTATAATCTTTTTGAACAATTCCAAACAAATATACCTTCTGATTTTATTATAAAACCACTAGATGGTAAGCAATGGAAAGATATTATAGAAAACAATGCAAATTTTAATCAAATATATAATGATATTCCAATTAGTCAAGAAGCAAATTATGAAGGAACAGGTACTATTGTAATACAATCTAATACAAATCAAGAAAACTATGATGTTGAAGGTAGATTAGATAAAAATGCACAAGTTGATAAATTAATATTATTTGAATATTACAATGATGGAAGTGAAGATCCTACCACAGTATATGATATGGGAAATGCTTCAAGATATGTTAATTTAAATCAATCAACAGGTGTTAATAAAATGATGATGTTTAATTCAAATGGATTTACAATAGCACACAAAGAAGAATATGATGATAATGATGTTTTTTATACAAGTATACAAGGTAGAAAAGATGCAGGTTCAACAGAAAATTTTAATCTTGCAGATTTTACAGATGAAAGTTTATATGAAACAGATACAATTATTAATAAGCCTGTAGATATTATAATTGACATTTTAAGGAGAGAAATGGATTTTGGTATTAATGATGATGGATATATTGATAGCAATTTTTATGATAAAGAATCTATATATAAAACAAGAGAAGTTTATACTGATTGGGAAATGGGTTTCTGCATACATAAAGAAATAGATGGAAAAAAATTAATAGAAGATATTTTATCTGAAACAATGAGTTATTTTACATTTACTCCACAAGGTAAATTTTCATTAGTTACTTTAAAAGAAAAATACACAATAGAAGATATTAATCATTACATAAAAGAAGATGATATTTTAAAATATAAATTTTCTAAAACAAAAAAAGAGGATTTAGTATTACAAAGTAAATTCTTTTATAGATATGATAATGGTCAAAGTCAATACCCATTTTCAACTGAAACATTAAAAATAGAAAACTTATTGCCTAATTATGATGGCTACAATTATTACAATTTAGATGAAACAACAGGCTATAAAGAAAAAAATTTAAGATACCATTCAGAAACAGATACTGTTAATTTATATCATAAACATTATTTGTTAAATAACTGCAATCAACATTTACAAGTAAAATTAGAATTGCCACTTAATTATGCAGATGTAAAAATAGCAGACATAATTAACTTACCATTAATTAATAATGATGTAGTTTTTGGTTTAGATTATAGCAAGGTTGAAATATTAAATGGACAGCCTATTTATCCTGCATTTATAGTAACATCAGTAGATATTAAATTAGATAAAGTATTATTAGAAGCATATCAATTACATTATTTAGGAACTGATGGATTGCATGGATTTGCATTTGAAGGTGAAGAACTAACAATAGTTGGTAATTTGAATGAATACAATTCAAAATATCCTGATATACATAATTGGAATTATATAAAAGAAGAAGATAGAAGTCCTGATTATACATATATTCAAGGTGCAGAGATACCTTATGGTGATGCTAATGCAGATACAGATATAGATATAGTTGATCTTGTTAATGTTATGAATCACATAGTTGGAATCAGCACATTAAATATACAAGATGCTGAAAGAATATCTAATTATAATTTTAACACAAAAACAATCAATGCAACACCTGATGAAATAGATGTTGCAAAAGTAGTACAATTAATGGATACAATGTGGGAATAATATGATAAATTCTATAAATGTAGATAAATATAAAGTTGTTTTAGAAAGTGATTTACAATACAAATCAATAGAAATTATATTTCAAGGCAAGTTATCTATTAAAAGTTTATTGCCTAATAATTACTTGTTTAAAAAAGGTATTGGCAGATTATTAATAATAAAATTTAATCAAAATGAAGAATTTTTTCTAGATTTATTTAGTTATACAGGTGCTTGTAATATTATATCTGCAACATTAATTGATACAAAATATAATAAACAACAATTATCAATAAATGAAAATTATATTACAACATGGAATAGAATGACCACTACACTTAAGCAAGATGGCACACAAATAGTGAAAACATGGGAAAATTTGTCTGATAATTATGAAAAATTAGATGGATCATTAAGAAATGATGGTTACATAGAAACAATTTATATTGATGATGGAACTAATACTAATACTGAAATAGAACAAAAACTTATTAAATATCCTACAAAATATAAAAAAGATGAAAATATAAAGATTTTAGGCAATCAGCATACAAATGGTGCAAAATACAAAGTAAAGGGCAAAAACATACCATATACAGGCTTATATCATGTATATTTAGATACATTAAAGGTGATGACAGGTGAAATGCCACAACAATCATCAAAACAATTAGTAAAATTAACCAAAAAGAAAACTAAAAGTTTAGTTAGAAAAATCAGAAGGAGTTATTAATGGCTATTGCAAATTACCAAATCCCTACCAAATTAACATTTTATCCAAGTTATCTGCAATATGCTTATGCAGCAGGACTTATTAATGGTGTAGATTTTAATACACAAAATGACATTACTGAAGAAGATATTTATAAAATGGTTATATTAGATCCTTCAAATGCAACTGAATTAAGTTTAAATAATGGTGATTTTTTTGCATATGATTTAAAAACAAATAATTATAATTTTGATTTTGGTATGATATTAGGACATGATTTTCTTAATGAAAATATATTTGCTATGCCATATAGTTTTATAAAAAATGAAGATGGTGATTTAATAGAAAATACATCTATAGGTGGAACAAATATACAAAATTATTTTCCATCATTAAATGGTTGGAGTGCTTTCACTTTAAATGAAATACCTGATGATACAAGTTCTATAGGATTTTTAAATCCAAATAATTTTCCTGCTATAGCAAATTCAGGTACTATAAATATAGGATCTGTTGTTATTGGTAAATCTTGGACAGCACCACAAAATGTAGATTTAAATGCAAGTGTTAGTTATAATTATGGTTTTAAACAAAAGAAAACTATAGGTGGTAAAACTATATCACAAATGAATTATTATAAGCAATCTAAATGGTTATTAGATGCTTGGGAACTTTCAGATACAAAATCAGATACAAGAACAGAAACAACTGAATCAAGAAATGGATTAAGAACTTGGACAGCAAGTTGGAGTTTCTTGCAAGATAAATACACAATGAATCAAAATAATATGCAGAATAGTAAAGGGTGGTCAGTTGATGATAGTAGTGAATATGCTACAGGTGCAGATGGAACAAGTTTATACAATTCAAGTGATGGTATAGATTTTTATACATCTGTTATTAAACCTACAATGGGAGGGCATCTTTCTTGTATTGTGAAAATATCTGAATCAAACAATCCTGATCAATGGGCAATAGTTAGGATTAAGAAATATCAAATAAGTCAGAAAAGCCCAAAACTAATAGATGTTAAATTGACTTTGGAAGAACAAGTATAGCCTAAATGTCCTTATCCTCTAATGGCTATGGAAATGCCCTGCATTATGTATGTGTGCAGGGTTTTTTCTCCTCTATAAATTAAAAAAACTTAAAAAAAAATTAAATTAATTGTTGTAAATGTCCTTAAAGCAATATTAAGTTATTAGTGTTGTAAGGGAAACAAATTAAAAAATAGGGAGTAACAAAATGGAATTAAAAATTAAAGAAATTAAACTAATTAAAGAAATTACTGAAAAAGCAGAATTTATTTTTAGTGATGATTTGGGAATTAGATGTTGTTTATTTGCTGATAAACATACTTCAGAAACTGATAGAGCCATTGCTTTGGCTTGTAAGTTAAGTTTTGCAGGTATTAAAAAACTTGAATCTAAAAAAGTAATTCCACCTGATTCTATTTTTGTAGATGATGAATGTTTGCATATCACTATTAAAAAAGAAGTTTTTGAATCAGTAGCAAGTAAGTTTGATATTAGCAGAATTGATGAATAATGGGAAAAACAAAAAAAAATAATAAGGGGTAACAAAATGAAAACAATAACTTTAAAATTAACAAATGAAGAAATAGACTTAATAAAAAATCAAAAAACAGATTGGGTGGCTTTTTGTAATAATGAAATTAAAATAGGTTCTGAAATGTATATGAAAAAAAATAAACTACATATTAATTCATCTTGGGTAGATGAGTTCAGAGAGTTCTTAAATGATGAGATGTTTCATTATTTTCAAGATTTTAAAACAATGGCTGATAATGAGATTAAAAATCTTAAATCTATCTTATCTAAACTTGATAAAGCAGTAGAGAATAAAAAAAGAGGTGGTGTAAAAGCCACCTTTGTTAATTATGAGAAAAATAAAAAAAATTAAAAAAACACTTGCATATAACTTAAAGAAGTAATAAGTTATAGTAGTGGTTAAGGGAAACAAAAAAAATAATAAAGGAGTAGCTGTGAAAACAATAAATTTAACAAAAGATGGTTTTAGTGCAATTAAAAAAATGGTTAGGGAAAGCAATCATTTATCTGAAATTTTAACAGTTAAAAACTTTTTTTGGGATTGGGATTTAAATACTAATAGATTTGTTCATCAAATCAATTTACCTAAAAATAAGTTAGATATATTAAAATTTTTATTTGAAGTTGAAATAAAACATTTTGATGCACATTTTACTACTGTAAAAAATGCAGAAAAAATGGTAGCAAGAATATTAAAAAACATTATATAAACAGGGAAAAGGAGAGTAACAAAATGGTATCAATAAAAAATAAAATAAAAAATTATAAAAGTATGGTGTGTATTAGTGATGATGGTTTTCAAGCAATAGTTCATTCTAGTAATTATAATGATGCACATGGTAATAAAGTTAATGCTATTATGATTTATAGCAATGATAATGGAGATGGTGTTTATGGAAAACCTGTTGCAGTAATTAAAGGCATTGACATTGATAAAATTAAAAACATTATATAAATAGGGAAAAGGAGAGTAACAATGAAAAATAAATTTGAATTACAAATGGTTAGATTTTTTACTTGGTTGATGTTTTTTGTACTGATTGCATTAATATCAAATCACTTAATCAGAGGTTTAAATTGGCTACCTTTGTGCATACTATTATTGCCTTCATTTATGATGGTTAATATTATAGAAAAGGAGTTTGAATAATGTTTAACTATCCTATTGATCCTAATTCAGATAAGTTTGAGTTTTTCCTGAATTGGCTTGTAGATGAAAAAGATTTTAATGGTAAAGAAATTATTGATGTGATGTTTGGTTCACATAAATATAAAGATAAAATGAATGAATATTTAAAATGGGAGGATAATAATGGAAATTAAGGATTTGGCTAAAAAATATAAGTTAGAACATGAGGACTTTTGGAAACATAAGACAAGTGGTAATTGGATACTAACACATGATGCTTGTACAAGAATAGGAAATATTGAAGGAATTGTAATAAACAAAATAGAGAGCATATATCAATCAGAAACAGAGTGTAGATTTTTAGTTACTATGAGCAAAGGTGATAAAATTGTAATTTCTGTTGGTGAAGCAAATAAGCAAAATACTGTTTCAAGATATTTAAGTTGCCTAGCAGAAAAAAGAGGTAGAGATAGATGTGTATTAAAATTAATTAATGCTTATGAATATGGTATGTATTCAGAAGAAGAATCAGATGATTTTAAAAAGGAGAATAATAAATGAAAATAAGTAGAATGAATAAGGGCAGTTATGGTAAGATTAGAGCATTTTTTGACCTTGACACTAAAGAAGGTTTTACAGTTAAAGGTTTTAAGATAGTAGAAGGTATTAATGGATTGTTTGTATCTATGCCATCTCAAAAAGATAAAGAAGGTGAGTATAATGATACAATATTTGCATCTAAAGAATTAAGGTCCAAACTAAATGAACTTGCTATTAATCATTATAATGGTAATGAAGATCCAGGTATTAAATCAATGACTTTAGATGAAGTAAGAGCAAAAAGAACTAAAAGAAGTGGTGGTATGTCTGAACAAGCAAGATTAGAACAATCTAATTCTATTGCTGATTTAGATGATATACCATTTTAATTAAAACTTGGCAAGGTGCATGGAATCCCTACACACCCTATTGTTACTCAACTCTGTGTGCCTTGCCATTCCCTATTCTAAAAGGAGAATTAAATGAATGAATTAATTAATACTGATATGTTCACACTAAAAATGTGGCTTACAGAAAATGAAAGAAGTGCATCTTGGCTTGGTAGAAAATGCAATGTATCTGCTACAACTGCACATTATTGGATTAATGGTAAATACAATCCAACTAAAAAACATCTTGTTAGAATTAATGAAATAACAGGATTAAATCTGTGAAAAAAGCACACCAAAGGGTTATAAGAGAAAAAATGCAAATTAAAGAAACACATAATCTTTTTGGGAAATGGTGGGAAAATATAGACATAAGCAAACCTAATGCTGTTATAAAGGAAGTAACAAGACAACAAGCATTGCCTATAATTTTAAAATATGAATGGTTAGGTACTTTGCCTGTAAATTTCATAAAATTTTGTGGTTTGTTTTTTGATAATGCTTTGGCAGGTGTTGTTTGTTTTGTTGAAGTAAAGTTTGGTGGAAAATATACTTTATGGAATTACCCTGCAATATGTTTAGGCAGAGGTGCTTGTGTTCATTGGTGTCCTGATTGGAGTGGTTCATATTTAATACAAAAAAGTTTAAAATTATTATTTAAAAATAAAAACCCTATGTATGTTGTTGCTTTTTCAGATTGGAAAGCAGGAGAAATTGGAACTATATATCAGGCTTGTAATTGGGTTTATTTAGGTCATAAAGGCACAAAAGAATGGGTAGATAGAAATGGAAAAAGATATGACATAAACACTCCAACAGTTAGAGCAGTTACAGGATTTCAAAGAAAAAATAACCCTGAATTAAAGGCATCAAAAGAACAAAGGAAATTAGAAGAACAAAAAATGATTGATAATGGATATAAATTAATACAAGGACCAACAAGAGGTAAATATGCTACTGTTGTTGGTAAAAAAAATAAAACATATAGAGAAATGGTTAAATTATTAAAAAAGAATAGTAAGCCATACCCTAAAAGAAACAATGCCACATAAGTATCAAGAGAGATATGCTGCAATTCCATTGCAGAGGGTTCAGGGCAGTTCTGGAATGTGGCTCAAAATTAAAGGAGTAAAATTATGAGTGGTTGGATTAGTTTACATAGGAAGATATTAAAGAATCCTATATTAAAAAGAAACAAACAATATTCTAATTTTGAAGCATGGGTATGGCTGCTATTAAGAGCAAACTATGATGATGCTAAAGTGCTTATAGGTGGTACTTTATATAGGCTTAAAGAAGGACAAATGATTACATCATTAAAGAAACTACAATTACAGTTTGGTTGGGGAAATAGTAGATTAAATACTTTTTTAAAACTGCTTAAAGATGATGGAATGATTGATTACAAATCCAACACACAACTAACACAGATAACTATACTAAATTATAGTGAGTTACAAGGATTCCAAACTGCAAACAAATCACAACCAACTCACAAACAAACTGCAACCAAATTACCACCAAATACTAATAATAAGAATATAAATAAAGATAATAAAGAAATAAGAACACATAAATTTTTTAAGAAAGTTGAGCATATCTTTAATGAAAAGTATAATGTGTATCCTAAATCTATATTAGCAGAGTTTTGTGATTATTGGACAGAATCTAATCCTAATGGTAGGCAGTTAAGATTTGAACAGCAGAAAGTATTTGATATAAGTAGAAGATTAAGCACATGGATCAAAAGAAGCAATACTGATGAAACAGAACTTGTAAAGAAAGAACAGATAGTACAACAAAGATACAAGGAACAGCAGGAAAGATTAAGAAAAGCAAATACTGATGTAGCATCTGATGATGAAAGAAAACAAGCACTTGGACTAAAATAAAGGATAAGGACAATGGCAAATAGATTTGATAGTGTAGAAAAAAGAATGGAGTTTAATGCTCCTGAAAAGTATTTTGAATACAAAATGGACCTTATAAAAAGAAAATATATAAATTATGGATTACATAGTGGTTTTGGAAGAATAGATAGGTTTGTAAGAAATACACCTGATTACATTGTTCAAGGTAAAAATCCATATAACAATAATCCACATTTTGTTGAAGTAAAAGGCAGTAGATGTAATTTTAAAATAAAAGTAAATGATTATAGAGAATATGTAAAATGGAATAAAATAATGCCATTAGATTTTTATTTTTTTTCTTATGAATATGAAGAAGGTAAATTTGTTGGATTTGATAAAATACAAGAAAAGCAAACATTAGCAGAAACAGGTGTATATGATGACAATAATGAAGAATATTTTATAGTAAAATGGAGTGATGTATGAGTAATATGGTTAAGAAGAATCTTAAAATAAAAGAAAAAGTATGTAAGGATTGTGGAATAAAAGTTGATGATGATAATGGTGCAAGAGTAAATGGTTATTTAAAAAGGCAATGCAGAGAATGTAGAAGAAAATTCCATAATGAACTTAACAAAAAAAAAAGAGATAGATTAAAACTATTTAAGGAGTGGTATGGATAGTATAAAAAACATATATAAAGTAGAATCAATTAAGTCAAAAGAAACTTATGATTGGCTGTTACATAAGCATTATGCTAAAAGAATACCATCTATATCTTATGCTTTTGGATTGTTTAAAAATAAAGAATTGTTAGGTGTTTGTACTTTAGGAAGTCCTGCATCACCTTCTTTGTGCATAGGAGTTTGTGGTGCAGAATATAAAAACAAAGTTATAGAATTAAATAGGTTGTGTGTAGAAGAAGGATTAGAACCTAATGTATGTTCATATTTTGTTTCTTCTTCATTGAATAAAATAAAAAAAGATTATGTTGTAGTTAGCTATGCAGATAGAGATATGAACCATGAAGGCTATATATATCAAGCAACAAATTGGAATTACACAGGACATACAAAAGAAAGAACTGACATAGGATTAGATGATAATTCACATAGTAGGCATTATGATAAAAATATAGATTATAGCAAAAACAGAAAAAAAAGAAGCAGTAAGCATAGATATATATATTTCATAGGAAATAAAACACAAAAGAAAAATATGTTAAAGAATCTAAAATATGAAATAAAACCATATCCAAAGGGTAAAAACAAAAGATATGATGCAAGCTACAAACCTACAACACAAAGTAAACTATTTTAAGGAGTAATATGGATAGTGATATATTAGAAGTTAAAAAGAAAATACCAAGTGGTAATCAGATCATAAGAAACCATTGGGCAGTTAATAGAAGAAATAAACAAGAGTGGGCTTTGCTTATCAGGAATCAAATGAGATTAAGAAAAATAAAAAAATCCACCATTGATAATAAATATACTTTACTGATTATATCTTATAGGAAAAGAAAATTAGATAAGGACAATTTATATACAGGTTGTAAATCATTAATAGATGCTTGTGTAGAAGAAGATTTAATATTTGATGATTCACCTGATTATGTGGACTTAAAAGTTGAACAATATAATGCTAAAGAAGAACATACAATGATAATTAGAAAGATTTAATGTTTCTATAATATATTAATAATGTTATATTACAATTACATATTATGGCTAAAAACACACAAAATAAAGAAGATAAAGTAACACCTGTTACACTTTCTGATAAAAAAGAAAAGTTTCTTAAAGCATATAAAAGTAGTGATTGTAATGTTGCTAAATCATGCAGAGCAATTAAAATATCAAGGCAGACTTACTACAGATGGAAAGAGGATCAACAATTTAAAGATGCTTGTTATGAGATAGAAGAAGGATTGATAGACAATGCAGAAAGCAGATTGCAAGAACTTATTAACAAAGGCAATCCTGTAGCCATATTTTTTTATTTAAAAACTAAAGGCAGAAGCAGAGGATATGATGAAAGACAAACTATTGATATAAACAAACCATTTGATAAGATAGAACTTGAAGGCATCTAATTTAATATTAAAAAAAGAGAACTACTTGCCACACCAATGGTCCTTCCTAACAAAGAAGGGTAATCCAAAAGCAAGAATATCTGCATTAATTGGGGGAGTGGGCTGTGGAAAGTCAAGGGTTCTGATAAGCAAAAGTGCATATTGCCTTACAAACAAAGTAAATCCTACTACAGGCAAATCAAATGGATTGATTCTATATCCTACTTATTCATTAGCAGATGAAGTATTTGTACAGCCTTTTATAGAATTGTTAGAGAAGTGCAATATACCTTATACTTATAACATTGCATCACATAAGTTTAAAACTGTATATGGTGATATTAAAATTTATGTTACTAATCAAGCAAATAAGATTGTTGGTAGTAACTACACTTGGGCAGGAGTTGATGAATTAGATATTGAATCATTTAAGAATGCTGATATTGCTATATCAAAGGCTCTTGCTAGGCTAAGAGGTTGTGAAGATGCTGAATTATTTATTACAAGTACACCTGAAGGATATTCATTTTGCTATGATTTCCTTGTAACTAAAGCATCTAAAGACAAGGTGGTTGTTCATGGCAAATCAACAGACAATCCTTATCTACCTAAATCTTATATACAATCTTTAAGAGATAATTATGATGAGAACTTATTAAAAGCATATTTGCTTGGTCAGTTTTGCAATTTGCAGAAAGGAAATACATATCATGGATTTGACAGAGAAAAAAATGTTAGAGAATGTAAATATGACAGAACCAAGCCACTACATATTGGTTGGGACTTCAATGTTTTTCCACAATGTATTGTGGTCATACAAGAACAATTATATAGTCCTGAAATCAGAGTTATAGATGAAATACAATTAAATACTGATGGAAGTGGTGATGTATTAACAGACAGAATGTGCAAAGTTATTAAAGAAAAATATCCTAATGCAAAGTATAATGCTTATCCTGATGCAACAGGTGCAGCAAGACATTCATCTGCAAGATATAGTGATATAGATATTATTAGAAGAAATGGTTTTCAGGTTCATGTTAGGCACATTAATCCATTAGTAATCAATAGAGTTAATAGTATGAACAACAATCTTGCTAAAGGCAATATGATTATTGATCCTAAATGTAAAGGACTTATAAGAGATTTAGAACAAGTAGTAAACAAAGAAGGAACAAGAGATATAGACAAAACAACTAATAAAGAATTAACACACTTATCAGATGCACTAGGTTATTATGTTGATTATAAACACCCAACTGTTAAGCCTGTGTTAGGTACAACTGATAGATAAAAGGAGCAAGGTATGATTCCAAATGCAGGTGAATTAGCAGTATTAATGAGCAAGTTTGATGTAGCACAGAAAAGAAAGAATAGGTGGAAGCAGAGTAGATATGAAGCAATGGATTACTACAAAGGTGATACTAATGAATATACATCACATTACTTTAGTAATTCTACATTACAAAAGGTAGTAACAGGCAATGTCAATGTTACTAAAAGAGTAATAGACAGAGTGTCTTTAGTGTACATGACACCACCTAAAAGAATATATACTAATGAAGAAACACCTAATCTATTTATTAACAAAGATTTAAAACTACAAAGGCTTGAAAGGATAACTAACCTGCTTGATGCTGTGCTTTTAAAACCATGTTGGAGAATGGGTGAAAATGGTGGACACATTGAATATGATATTATATGGGACTATGAGCCTATGTTTGGTGAAGATCCATTAAATCCTACTGCTATAGTGTACCCTATTGCAAAGAAATCATCTGTGCTAGATACTACTCCTGAACTATGGTCTTATTGGGATTCAGAGAATCATTTTACATTTGATAACAATGGCAAGATATACACCAATGAAGATAACCCTGATATGTTTAATCCTTATGGAAGATTACCATTTGTTGAATGTCACAGGGAAGGCAAACCAGAGATGGATTACTTAGATACTAATTCTTCTAGTGATTTGATTGCTACTAATCTATCTATCAATGTAGCAGAAACAAATAAAAATGCTAATGTAATGTTCCAATCATTTGGTTATATGTTTGTTAATGGTAGTGGTATAGACAAAGACAGTATTGTTGTAGGGCAAGATAAAATTAACTTTCTTGGTGTAGATGGAACTATAAACATAGTGACACCACCTAATGCAATACCTGCACTTGATGAATCTATTATGTCCTCTTATAAAATGTTAGCACAGAACTATCACTTGCCTACTTCTTTTGTTGAAGGCACTACTGCTGAATCAGGAGTAGCATTAAGATTAAGAAACCAAGAGTTGCAAGATGATAGAAAGTCAGATGTTACAAGATGGAGAAACATTGAACATCAATTGTTTGAATTAGAAAAACTAATGATAGCAGTAGAAGTTGGTAAAGATGCAGGTGATTTAGAAGATGTTGATTTTAGTGAATCAGTAGATATACTATCAGACCAAGAGCAAAGAGATAAATGGGAATGGGAACTATCACATGGGCTTATTGATAAGGCTGATATTATGATGCAAAAGAATCCTGATTTAACAAGAGAAGAAGCAGAAGATTATTTGTTTGATAGGAAAGAACAAGAGCTAGAAACTGAAGAAGCAGAAGAAGCACCTGGATCTGCACTACTACAAGCATTAGAAAGACCTGTAGAATAATGGCTGAATATCAAGGCAAACAAGTTAAGTTAAACAAACCTTCAAGGATTACTAAAGGACAAGCAGGATATGGTAGAAAGAAGTTTCAAGTATATGTGCAAGATGGTAGCAAAGTAAAGAAGGTTATGTTTGGTGACCCTAATCTATCTATAAAAAGATTTAGTGATTCTAATAGAAAGTCATTTAGGGCAAGGCATAAGTGTGATAGCAATCCACCTAAAGATAAAACTAAAGCAAGATATTGGAGTTGTAGGTTTTGGGAATCTAAAAAGACAGTATCAGAACTACTTAAATAATGGCAAACCAATCAGACATAGATGATGCTGCTAATAAAATAGCAGAACTTGTAGATAAAGCAAAAGGTGATTTGCTTTCTGATTTATATCAAATAAAAAGAACAATGACATTAGGTTCATTTGTTGAAATAGTATCTACTATGGACATTGAAGGAACATTAAAAAAGAAACTTATTAATGCTACAAAAGTATATGCTAATGCACACAGAAAAGTTTTAGAATCTACTATAGGATTTGCTAAAATAGACCCTAAATCATTGTCAGCATTTGCTACATTAAATGAACAACTATTTGATAATTCTATAATCAGAGTTATATCAGGAAACATTAAAACACAAATAGTTAAAGGTGTTCAAGCAGGATTGTCATTAAGTCAAATAATAGATAGCACTACAAGTGCTTCTATATCTAATGCACAGATGCAAACACTTGTTAATACAACACTCAATACTTATTCAAGGCAAGTAACAAATCAGATGATGTCAGTAGCACCTAAAAATACAAAGTATGTTTATGTAGGACCTGTAGATGATAGAACAAGAGATGAATGTTTAGATATGGCATCAGCAGGAAGATTAACAGAAGAACAGATTATATCACAATTTGGCAATGCACCATTAGTAGATGGTGGTGGGTTTAATTGCAGACACAAATGGGAAATAGCATCTAATGAAGGGTTAGGATTTAATGAACAAAAAGAAGCAGAAAGAAGGATAGAAAATGCTTGATTTAAAATTTTTTTTAAGAGTAGGTCCTGATGCAAGGGATAGATATAAAGACCATATATTTAGAAAAGCAAAAGATGTATTTGGTAAACCATTTTCTTCTAATTATTCAGAACCTTATAAAACAAATAAAAAAAAGGGAAATTTTAAAAGATTTGCACAAGCAAAATTAAATGCACCTGTTTTAACATCTGATTTAAGAGATGATTTTAGTTTAATCAAAACAATGACAAATGGATTCCAATTAGGGTTTTCTATATTTGGTGCAAGAGTACAACATTTAAAAAAGTTGGGCAGGGTATTATCAGCACCTAACCAAGCATTGCCTAATGGTGTAATTAAATATTTAAGCAAAGAAGCAAGTATTTATATTAACAAGAAATTGCCTAAAGGTAAAAAAAGATATAGAATTGGAAAATAATTTTATATATATTATGAATAAGATTTTTCAACAATAACTCACAAAAGAGGTACAAATGTCAGAAGAAAAAGTAGAAACTCAAGCAACTCAAGATACAGAGGTTAAAAATCACAGCACAAATGCTGAAGATAAAAATGTTCCATACAATAGATTTGCAGAAGTTAATCAAGCAAAGAATGATCTTGCAACTCAAAATGGTAAACTCCAAGCACAGATTGATAAGATGAATGAAACTCAAAAGCAACAACAACAAGCAAAACTTGTAGAAGATGGTAAACTACAAGAAGCACTTGGTATTGTTAGCAAAGAAAGAGATACATTTAAAACTCAAGCAGAGCAATGGAATCAATATCAGGCTGATAAAAGAGAATCATTAATGGGCAAATTAACTGATGACACAGATAAATCTATTGCAGAAGGCTTGAATGATTTGAATAAACTAGAAACATATGTTAATAAAGTTACTAATGTTAATTCACCATCAACATCAACTGCAAGAGCCACAAGTGGTAAAGCAGGAGATATGGGTGGCTATTCCTCATGGGAAGAATTTGCTATGAAAGACCCAAAGGGTGCTGAAAAAGCAATAGAAGAAAGCACAGTAAACTTTATTAAATAAACACTCTATCAAAATGAAGGCTAACAAGCAGTTGAAAGATAGATAAATTATTTAGGAGTATTTCATGGCAAATACAGATGTAGGAATTGCAGCAGGTGGTTTAGGAAAAACCATAGCAGCAGCAATAGTTCAATTTAACAAAGCATCAGTTACTCCTGCTACTATTTCAATGGCAGCAGCAGTTAAAGGATCAAACACAGTACAATTTCCTGTTTATAGCAAATTAGCAACAAGTGCTGTTACTAATGAAGCAACAGGAGATGAAGATACAGAGGTAGCAGCAACAAGTATTACAACTGCTGCAACTAATGTTGAAGTATTAAGAAATCATATTAATGCAAGAGTAACAGACCTTGCTGCATATGGTAACTCTGATGCTTTAATGGTGAATGCAGGACAAGTACTTGGTAATGCAGTAGCAGCAGAATTTGACACAAACATATGTGCTTTATTTGATGGCTTTGCAACATCTAAAGGTACTGATGATTCTTTAAGATTCATTGATATTATGGATGCAGTTGCTTCATTAGAAACTAATGATGCTCCAAGACCATATTCAGCAGTATTACACCCACAACAAATGTATGGATCATTTGGATTATCAAATGAGTTGGCTTTAACAGCAACATCTTCAAGTGTTGGTGCTTTTGCACATGGTGGTGCATCTTCTGTAGGTGAGCAGTTTTATGGTGCAGGATTTGTAACTAATCTTGCAGGTATAGCATTCTATACTTCACCACAAGTTGCAGATGGTGATACAGGTAGAAAAAAAGGTGCAATCTATGCTAAATCAGCATTAGGTGCAGGTTATATTGATTTTGGTGGTGGTAACTTTATACAGTTGGCTACTGAAAGAAATGAACTTGGTGCATCAACTAACTTGGTTGCAAATGGTTACTGGGCAGCAAGTGAATTAGTAGATTTACATGGTGTAGAAATACATACTGAAATCTCATAGTAAACAGTAAGTAAGTAATGACAAGCAAAAGGGTGGCATTGTTGGAGTGCCACCCTGATGTATAAAAATTATGGCTGATAAAAAAAATATTATAAAAAAAGACAGACCAATAAAAGATATTGGCAATTTAAACAATAAAGAATTTGGTTGTGAACTTGATCCTGATAAAAAACTATGCTTAACTGAAGATGGAGATAAAGGACAACAAGCATATTATAAAGGTTCAAAGATGAAGTACATGGATTATATGCAAGAAGTAACTGATAGAATTAGCAGAAATAGAAATGGAAAAGGTGTTGAAAACATTGGTTTCTTTGGTGGTGTAAATTTTGATAAGAATGGAAAAATTATTAAATCTTAAATGGAGAATGTGATGAAAGAAACAAAAAAAGAAGTTAAAAAAGCAGTTAAAAAAGCAGTAAGCAAAGTAAAGATAACTAAACCAAGTGGCAATGTTATTTACAGAGAAAGTTATGAAGGTTTAGCAAAACAGTATGAATCTAAAGGCTGTAAAGTAGAGGAGGTTTAATATGCCATATGGTAAAAGTAATTATAAAGTAATAAGAGTAACACCTACATTAGACACAAGTGAATATGTAGCAGGAGATGTTATATTTAATTCTGCAGCAATACCAAATGCTGTAATTGGTAATGGTGGTTGTTCTAAATTAGTGGCTGCATTTGTACAGAGTGAAAATGCAACTAATCTTGAATGTGAAATAATATTTACACAAAGTGCTGCAACTTTTGGAACACAAAATGCAACAGCAAACATTTCAAGTGCAGATTTAAGAACAGCAGGGTTATTAGGATACATGGCTTGTGAAGCAGCAGATGATACTACTAATTTTCTTGATAATTCTGAAATAAAAAGAATATATGATAGCAGAAGTGATGCAAGTGCTTCTACTCCAAATGCAGACCCAATATTGTTACAAGCAGCAGATGATTCTACTTCTGTTTATTTTGCATTATTAGGTGGTACAACTATTACTTATGGAGCAGATGATTTACAATTTATATTCCATATTGAATATAGATAGATGTCTATAATAGCAGACATTAAAAGACATGAAGGCTATTCTAAAAAGGTTTACAAAGATACACTTGGTTATGACACTATAGGGATAGGATTCTTGGTATCTTCATTAGAATTAGATGAAGATGTTTGTGATATTATTCTTGAAAGAAGGTTGATTAAGAATGAAAGAGTGTTGCAAAGAAAACTTTTATTCTATAAAGATTTACCACATCCTGTTAAAAATATCCTACAAAATATGTATTATCAATTAGGCAATAGGTTATTCAAGTTTGTTAAAACATTGCACTATGTTGAGAATCACAAGTTTCAAGCAGCAGGCATAGAAATGCTTGATTCATTATGGGCTAAACAAACACCTAACAGAGCAAAAGAATTAAGTGAAGAAATGAGAAATTGTGAATAAAAAAGACACAGAAGTTGTGATTACACATTTAGAATACATCAAAGAAAAAGTTGATGCAAACTATAATCATTTAAAAGAATTAAATGGCAGAGTTAGAAAGAATGAAGTATCTATTTCTTGGATCAAAGGGATAGGCTTAACAGTTACATTTGTAGTATCATCATTTATAACTTACTTTATGAAGGAGTAAAATGGGCTTAATATGTCCTGTTTGTTTTTCAAAACAATTAAGAAAAGATGGTTTTGCACATGAAAAACAGAGATGGTTATGTAAAAAATGTATGGGCAAAACTATATGTCCTTTAAACTCTGATGATGCAGAGATACTAACAGAAAATGTAAAACTAGCAAAACAAAAGCAATCCTACCAAGACCTTAATAGAATAGAAAGAAAAACCTTTAGAGAGTATGCAAGAGTAGAAAATGCTGTTGGTATGTACAGCAATAAATTAGCACAGATTTTTGACAAATATGAATTAAACAAACTTACTAAATCACATAAAAGAACTTCATCAGCAGTTGGTGTATTGCAGTTTAGTGATGTGCATTTTAATGAATTGGTTGATTTAGAGCATAATAAGTATGACTTTAGTGTTGCATCTAAAAGATGTAAATACTTTGTTAAAAAGGCTATTATGTACTTTAAATCACAAAATATAAGCAATATACTAATAGCACAAACAGGTGACCTGTTAAATAGTGATAGAAGATTAGATGAATTGTTATCAATGGCTACTAATAGAGCAAAGGCTACTTTTTTAGCAGTAGATATATTTCAACAAGTGATTTTAGATTTGAATCAGCATTTTAATGTATCAGTTGCATCAGTTACAGGCAATGAATCAAGAGTGAAAGACAATTGGGGCTGGAGTAAAATGTTAGCATCTGATAATTATGATTATACTATATTTCAAACATTGAAGTATCTATTTAAAGATAGTAAGGTTAATTTTATTGATGGGGATCCTACTGAATTAGTAGTTGAGGTAGCAGGTCAAAATCTATTAATGTTGCATGGTAATGGTGCAATTAAAAGAGGATTAGATACAAGCATAACACAAATTATGGGTAGATATAAAGCAAGAGGAACAAATATAGATTACTGCATATTTGGACATATACATAGTGCAAGAGTATCTGATAGTTTTTCAAGAAGCAGTAGTATGGTGGGTGCTAATGATTATTCAGAGAAAGCATTAAATTTAGCAGGTAGGGCATCACAGAATTGTTATATATTTTATGACAATGGTAACAGAGATGGTGTGAAGATTGATCTGCAAAACTATGATGATGATATGTATGATATAAATAAATCATTAGAATCATATAATGCTAAAAGTCATGATAAAGTAAATAGTGGAACAACAATATTCAAGGTGGTAGTGTAATGGATTGGTTTGATATAGTAGATAGATATGGTATTGCAGTTGCAATGAGTGTAGTCATGGCTTTGTATATATGGAAAAGCACAAAGTTTATACAAGATGAATTGACAAGAGAATTAAGAGAATCTTTTGGTAGATTGGAAGGCATATTGGTTAAGTTAATTGACCAACAAAAGAAAATGCAGTTAGAACAAAAAGGTATTGAGAACTCTTACAAAACATTAGTAGAAGTTATTGCTAAATTAAGTGGCAATGGATTAAGAGAAAAGTTTTTGAGAATGCAAGAAAAGAATGAAAATAAAAAATATTAGCACAAGATGTCTTATATTATTATTATGGATATTAGATAAATTAGTGATGTTCCTATTATTTACATTAAGCAGAATATGACAAAAGATAAACAAATAGACATATTATGGAAAGCAGTAAATAAACAAGGAAGATACATAGAGCAACTTGAGATACAGGTTGCATCTTTAAAGAAAGATTCACACCCTCCTATTTTTAAAGAAACACAATATAATAATTTGGTGCAAAGATTGGAGTTTGTGGAAGCATTTATAAATCAATTAGAATTAATAAGCAAAGGAGAAATGAACTAATGGAATTTTTAACTAACAACTTAACATTATTAGCAGGTGGAACAACAGCAGGTTTAGTATTATGGTTACTTAAAAGAATACCTAATGACAAGATATATGATACAGTAGAAAATTGTGCATATGCTTTAGGTAGTTTAGTAACATTAAGATTAGCAAAAATGAAATGGACTAAAGACCTATGGAATGCTACAGTAGAACCATACTTTATTGACTTAATAGATAATACTGTTGGTGCATTTATCAATGGATTTATCAATGGATTAAGGAGTGATAAGTAATGTTTCAAGTATTATTAGGCAAATGGATTGCTAAAAAAGGTGGTGTAACTGCATTACTTATTGTTGGTGACCTTATCACAAAGATTACTAAATCAGAAAAAGATGATAAGATGTGGAAGAAAATCAGACCTATTATAAAGAAGTATAGATAGTGTCATACAACATAGCAGATATTAAAAATAGATTAAGTGGATTCTATCAAAGAGTTATAAAAAACATTATAAGTTTAGGTAATGACAGCACATTAGAATCTGATCTAAAACCACTAAAGGTTGGTGAAAAGAATACACCTATTGAATTATCTGAATCTGAAGTAAATGTAAGAGGTACAATTAATGCAGAAGCAATTAATGTTAAAGGCTCTGCTGTGCAAACAGGAACAGATGCAGGTGCTACACAATTAAGTGAACTATCAGATGTAACTTATTCATCAGGTGATTTAACAATAACTGATTTAGATACTATAGTTTCAAGTGGTGATTTAATTGTAGATTCAGGTGGCAAGATTAGTTTAGATTCCACTAATGATTCAAATAGTGCAATAGATGGAACTACTTTTAAAACAGCAGGTACTGAATTTGCTGCAATAACTTCACACCATGCATTATCAACCTTAACTTTATATGAAGCAGGTGGTTCAAGCACAGATGATTATTTTGAAATACAAGTAGATGCAGCAGGAGCAACTAAACTTAATACTGTAGATGCAGGAGGAGCAACAGCACATTTAACTTTAAATCCTGATGGAGATGTAAAATTTGATTCTGATGGAATATTGATAAAAGACAATGGAGATGTAAGCACTCCTGCAAGTGGTTATGGTTCTATATATGTAAATAGTGATGTATTGTATTTTAAAACAGATGGTGGAACTGCAACCAATTTATTAGCAGGTGGTGGAACTACAAGATGGACAAGAAATACAGGTGGATATATAACAAACAAAACAAGCACAACTTTATATTATTTTCAATACAGACCTAATAGTGAATTTTGGAGCAATTCAGATTCATCTCCTACATCAATCAATCAATATGATGCTCCTGCTTGTCAGTTTCATGCTCCTGCAGATGGAACACTAACCAATATAACTGCTTCAGGGTATGTTAATGATACAGGAGCAGTTGATCCATTTAAATTTTATGTATATAAAGGAACTCCAACAAATGATGCTTCAAGTACAAGTTTAACTTTAATAGGAACTTCAGCAGCACCTGCTACTATTTCAAGTGCAGGAAAAACATTTGTTATAAATACAGACATCAGCTCAAGTAATTCTTTTTCTGCAGGAGATGCACTATTTATTATGTGGAAAAAAGATAGCAATACAGGAAGCCAAGATGTTTATTTCAGCATAACAATTAGTGGAGAATATGACTAATGGATTTAATTGACAAAAAATCTGATAAATATTTAGATATAGCAAAGGATTCAAATGAATCTTCAGATGCAGTTTTATTAAGAGAAATTGTAAATAAGATAAATGAAATAGTTGAATGGATTAATAATCAATAAGAATCATTATCATGCATAAATAATTTATATGTATAAAAATAAAAATAATATGTTATATTATAATCAAATAAAAGGTTAAAATTTATGAGTTTCACTAACAAATCACCATCAGAAACATACAAAGATTTAATGTATGTTGATAATTCTAACAATGGTGTAGATTCTACTAAAAGATCAGTTAAGTCAGGTGAAGGTTCATCTTTAGCAATTAGTGTATCAGATAGAGGATTGTTGGTCAAATCAGCAACTGATAATACATCAGCATTAGATGTGCAAAATTCAGGTGGAACAAGTAAGTTTTTAGTTGATACTACAAACAATTATGTTAAAGCAAATGGTGTTCATGTAAACACACAATATAAACAATTTTCAGCACCATCTTCTTCTACTTCAGCAAATGTTGCAGGTTATCATTATCCATTAAGTTCACATGGATATTTTGTTACAGGTGGTATTATGGATAACATACAAGGTTTTGGAAATGGAACTGATCCTGCAACTTCAATAACTTTTGCTGATACATCAGAAAATAGAGCAGCAGATTATGTAAATTTGTTTTGGTATGTTCCTGATGCAATTACAATAGATTCAGTTATTGCATTAGAAGGTGCAGATGCAGCAACAGGAGATACTACAAGGTTTCATTTAATGGGTTATGATTTTACATCAGGTGCATCAGCAGGGCTAACTAATGGTGTATTATTAGCACATAATTCAGATACAACAAATGCAGGAACTGAACAGATATACAAAAGCACACTAACAATAGATAGTGCAAATGTAAGTGCAGGGCAAGTAGTAATAGCAACTTTTGAATCAGATTCAATTAATTCAGATTATAGTTACCAAATGATAGTTAAATATCACATTACAGGTTAAGGAGCAATATGGCAGATAAAAAATTACAAGCAAATTTAACATTATCTACAGATACAGATTATGATTGTACTTATTCAGATACATTTGAAGATGTATTTGTAAGTAATTTTGTAGTTGAGAATCTTGATAAGTTTACTCAAATACAAGAAGGAACAAGAACAAAAGGATTAGGTAGCATAGAAACTGCAAAAGCAGTATTGATTAAGAATACAGGTAATATATGTGCAGAAATCCTTATAACAGCACAAGATTATAAAGATACAAGTTCAGTTGATGCTGCTAACAATGTAGATGTTGGTGGTGGTGGTGCAACTAAATTAAGAAGTTTTTCAATGCTATTACCTGCTCAAAGATTTGTGTTCTTACCTAATACAAGAATGATTAGTTATTCATCAACAGATGATGGTGGTGCAGATATTATTTATCAATCAGCAGCAAATGCACCTGTAGGTGCTGTTTCTATAGAACCTAAATCTATTAATAGTGGTAATAAATATAAGGCTATTGCACAAATAGGTTCAGGTCCTGCTTATGGTAATGGTACAGCAGTTTTAGTTAATGATGGTGATGCTACTGCAACTTCAACAGAACTAACTGTAGATGACCACCATTGGCTTAAAGAAGGTGACAAGTTGATGATGGAAGTTGGAGGTGTTCAAGAAATAGTACAAATAACATTTATGCAAAGTGATACTACAATAACAATAGCAAGAGCATTAGATGGTTCTAAAGCAGTAGTTATTGCTAATGATACTCCATTAATATATGCCTTTCATAATGGATATTTACCATTTGATACATCAAAAGTACAAACAGATTCTAATGGTAGATTTAAACAACATGGTGCATTCTTTGGATTTTGTAGAACAGCAGATGCAGTAGTTGATGGTGTAGTTCCTGGATCTGTAAGCATAGGTCCTTTTTATACTGAAGGTGGATATTTAGATTGGGGTTTAAGTGGTTTAACTGCTAATACAGAAACAGGTTTAGCAAAATCAACTACATACACATTTCATATAGTTGTAGATGAGTTTAATGCAGGTGGTTTTGATAGTGTTAGTTCAGAAACAGCAATAGCATTTACAACAGATGCTTCTGATACAACTTTTGCAGGTAGTGCTAATGCAGTATTGCCTAAAATACAAGCAGTTTTAGATGAACAATTTTATACTACAAGTTCAGGATTAAATGGTAAAAAAGTAAGTATAGGACTTGTTAATGGAGATGTAAGAATAACATCACATTCTAATCATTCTGATACAATAGTAGGTATTGGTAATGTTAGTGGTACTACACCATTTGGTGTTGGTGCATTTCCACCATTAGCAAGTAGTGTGCCTGATGTATTAGGAAAAGAAGTAGGTGGTGGAACTACAGACAATATTATGTATGGACCTACT
>VTLG01014707.1_pt1 | contig 30418 bp, 48 predicted proteins | sample 4694571 | NCBI WGS metagenome assembly VTLG01 (sample SAMN12604809, study PRJNA352737) | marine metagenome | biome: ENVO:00000447; feature: ENVO:00000209|ENVO:00000569|ENVO:01000036; material: ENVO:00002151; isolation source: viral sequences binned using virsorter ...
GGCACTTATACAACACCAAATGATGCTGAAGGTAAATCACCAAACCAAATATCTGGTATTGGTGGTATCAATGCTTTTATTCGTAGACAGCAAGAAGAAGTAGAAAATGATACTAACCCTAATAACTTTGCTCGTATCATACAGTTTGCTGATAAAGATGTAATTATCTTAAAGAGTTACCAAGCAGATGAGTTAAGTGGGGGTAACCCAACTGCTCAAGCTGTAGAAAGAAGAACTATTGCTTTAGGGCATGAGTTTGGACACTCTTTCTTATTTCAAGAATTAGATAGACTTAAAGACACTCCAATATTTAAAAAGGTAGAAGCTGCCTTTAACAAAATTATAGAGGCTGGAGATGCACCAGCTGCTTATTTAGGCAAGTATGGGTTTGAAGAATATTTTGCAGACCAGTTTGGTTTAGCTTCTATACAGCGTTTAAATAATATAAAAGCTAATGATGCTGTATCTAGTTTCTTCCATAGGGTTGTAAAAAGAATGGAAACTTTTTTTGGGTCTTTAACTGGAGCTTTACAAAAACGTTATGGTCAAGGAGTGACTGCAGAGTTTAATGACTTTATACAACAAGTTAGAACAAAATATTTAAGTAATGCAACTAATCCAAATAATGGTTCAGGCACTAAGGCAGAGATACAGGTTAGAAATGCTATTTTTGAAGTAACAGAAAAAGCAGGCAAATGGTTAGGTGGTAAGAAAACTATTAACAAACTTAATAAATTTGTTGATGAAGCTATGTCTACTATTGATAACACTAGTATCGCAGAAAAATCTTGGTGGGGTCTTAAATGGATATTTTTACCTGCACACAATTATGTAGTACAGCAACAAAAAAGAACTTCTGATGTTACTTCTAAAAAAGTAGTACAAAGTTTAGCAGATCAAACTTATATACCGTCTAAAGAAAAAAATAGGGGTTATGTCAACAGCCACCCTAATGCACGTGCTGAAAAAATAAACGAGCTGTTAAGCTTATCTGAGTTAGGTATCGAGGACCCTTTACGTCCTACTGCTACAGAAATGGAACGTTTGGAAACTATATTTTTAGAGGTAGAAAAAAATCCAAGAGATCGTGAAGCTGGAGAATTAACGATAGCAGTCACAGCTGTAGAAAACTTTTTAAATAAATTTTGGAATGATGTTTTAAAAGAAAACAATATTCCATTTAGAGAAAATTATTTTCCTAGAGCTTTAGATTTAGCTATCTTAATGGGTGACCCTAACAAACAAAAAGCACTAGCCGACCTTTTAGCTAGAGCAAACCCAGAAACAAAAGTTGATTTTAATAAAGTAGTTGCGCAGCTGTTAACAGAAGAAAGCGACGCTACTTTAGATAATTTTGAAGTAGAAACCGATGAAGCAGTTTCTGATATTGCTGTAGGTAGTAATAGGTTACGTGCTGAATACTTTAAGAACCTCTCTAACTCTGAATTAAGAGAAATAGGAGTTTTGTTACCTAGTGTTACTAGTATGTTTGAGTATTTAGATGCTAGTGTGAAAAGAGTCGAGTTTAACAAAAACTATACCTATAAACTTAGCGATCTTAGTCCAGCAGCTATTAGTGTACTTGCAGAAAGAGATATTACTTTTTCTGAGAAAGCTACGCTTGAAGGTACACCTGATGGTACTTTGGTTGGTTGGAAAGCAATTGAAGCACAGTTAGCTGAAATAAAAGACCCTAAAATTAGAAGAGAAGTTAGAAATACCATGAAATCTATGTTGGGTAAATCAGACATTACTATGAGTCCTTTTGCAAGAAACTTAAATAGTTTCTTCTTAACCTTAAATGTTGTTACTTATCTAACTTTTGCACCATTGGCTTCTTTCCCTGATTTAGCGGGACCAATTTTATTTTCTGGTGATTATAAAGCTCTAACACAAGACCTTGTTAAAACTTTAGGGGACCTTTCTACAAAAGAAGGGAGGAAAAGATTAGAAAAATTATCTTTAGATGTTGGAGTAAACAGTGCAAGTGCATTACATCAATTTTATATAAATGCAGCAGAACAAAATTATGTTGGCCCAACTGCTAAAAGAGCTCAAGATATATTCTTTAAATATACTGGGTTAGAAGGTTTTACCCGTTTTACTAGGTATTATGCAGCTGGTATGGCTCAATCATTTCTAATACGTGCTGCAGAAGGAGCAAGACAAGGTGATAGTATATTAGCAAAACAATTGGATTCTTTAGGAGTAACTCCTGAACAAGTAGAGGCTTGGCAGAAAGATGGTGGTGATTTTACTTTACACCCAGAAATTAAAAAAGCGCATGCTCAGTTTGTAGACGAATCTATTGTACGACCTAATTCAGCAGAAAGACCAGCTTGGGCTTCTAGTCCTTATTTTGCTTTAGTATGGCAACTTAAGTCTTTCTTTTATGCCTATGGTAAAAACATTATGATGGGGCTATACAGAACCGCTCGACTACGTGGTAAAGAAGCTGGTTTAACTTCTATGTCAGCTCCTTTAATTCTAGGAGCAGTGACTTTATTACCTTTGACTATGGTAGGATTAGAGCTTAGAGAGTTAATAAAGTATTTAGCTGGTGGTGGGGACGCTTCAAAATTAAGAACTAATGAAATGGACTGGCCTGACTATTCTTTTGAAATATTAGATAGGTCTGGAGCTCTAGGTCCTTTTGGTTTATTAATACCTGCAATAGAGGCGGAAAGGTATGGAGATGAATTTTGGATATCTCCATTAGGCCCAACAGCAGAAAGATTTGAAGATTTAATACAAGGCGACTTTAAGTTAAAAGATTTAACTCCGGTGCTTTCTTCTTTATAATATGAGGTAAATTATGGCTTATTCATCAACAATTAAATTAGTAGTAGGTGATACTCTACCTGAGTTGAACTTTACATTAAAAGACAGTAATACTGCAGCTGCTGGTAAAACCTTAGATACAGAGGATAATACTACGTGGGCGGCAATAAACCTTACTGGTAGTACGGTACGTTTTAGAATACGTGAAGTAGGATCTACTTCTGTGTTAAGTACAATTACGGCTACGATTACAAGCGCGGCAAACGGGCAGGTTACAGTAGCTTTCCCTAACTCTACTTGGACAACTGCGGGTACTTTTGAAGGTGAAATAGAACACACAACCAGTGGTGGTGGTGTGCAAACAGTACAAGATTTAATAAAATTTCAAGTGCGTGATGACTTTGATTAATGGCATTACGAGCAACACTATCTTATTCTGAGTTACGCGCTGTTGTAGATACTGACTCTTTACAACAAGTCACAGTATTTTCTAATCTTAAAGCGCTTACTAATTTTATAAATTTAAATTATCGAGTAGATTTTGTTAATTTAGCTGCAGCAAATATTTTATTAGATGCTGATTCTAAAAATTTATACTTTGCTCCGGGATATCAAGAAGATAAAGCTTTAACTATAGTCATAAGTGAAAACCAAGTTTATAGTTTAGGCAAAGGAGTATCTGACACAACGACTATGAGTGAAGAAGCAATACTAAACACAAGTAAAGCTTTAGCTGATTCCCCTACGCTAAGTGAAGTTTTTTCTAGGCTAGTTGCATATTCTAGAGATTTTAGTGATACACCCACTATAACAGAATCTTTAGGGTATCTTTTAGGTAAAGCATTAGCTGAAACTCCAACAATTAGTGAAACTCATGCTACAAACGTCGGCAAACCTCTGTCAGATTCGGCTAACATCGGTGAAAACTACGTTAGTGATTTTGGTAGAAACCCTTCTGATACTGTAACAATGAGTGAAAACTACGCCGATGTAATAACTTTTGTTCGTGCGTTTGCAGATGGCTATGCTTTAGATGATACTGCGAGTGCAAGTGATGCTTTAGCTACAGAGTCTGGCGTAAATAAAAACAATATTGTAAATGTTTCAGAGGCTCTAAACTTTATTCTTAACTTAGGGCCAACTGATTCAGCTACTGTATCAGAAGTCTTAGCAATAAGTTTTGACACAACGCCTAGCGATAGTGCTACAATATCCGAGTCTATACAGGTAGCCCTAATTTTGGGTGCTTCTAGTGTACTTAACACAAGTTCACTAAACACTTATGTATTGAACGGTTAAATTTAATTGAGGAATATTCATGATAAATGATGGTTTAAAACTTAAGGGTAAATTAGCTATTTCCCTTAACGGTAAAATCATACAAGAAGTTGATAACTTAGTTGTTACTGCTGGTAAAGGCTATGTAGCTTCTCGTATGAAAGATGCTACCGCAACGGCTATGTCACACATGGCTATAGGATCTGGAAGTACCGCTGCTGCCGCAAGTGATACTGCTCTAGGTAACCAACTAGGTAGAGTTGCATTAACAAGCACAACTGTTTCTAATGCTGTAGTTACTTATGTAGCTTCTTTTCCAGCAGGAACTGGTACTGGTGCCGTAACCGAAGCAGCTATTTTAAATGCTAGCTCTGGTGGTACTATGCTATGTAGAACAGTTTTTTCAGTTGTAAACAAAGGTGCACAAGACAGTATGACAGTCACTTGGACAGTGACAGTTAGTTAAGCTAAGGAGGTTTCGCTGTGGGAATTGTTTTTAAAAACAATGCCAAAACTACACTATCAAGTGCAGTAAATAATTCCACAACCACTATTCCGGTCACGGAAGGTAGCGTATTCCCCGCAGTAAATTTGTCAGGAGCAGGGACTTTTTTCTTGCTAACCCTAGATGACGAAACTAACAATGAAATAGTAAAAGTTACTTCTTGTTCAGGGGCCTCAGGTAACATAAATTTAACTGTAATTAGAGCTCAAGAAGGCACTACTGCTAGAGCTTTTAGTTCAGGAGATAAAGCAGAATTAAGATTTACTTCTGGCACAATTGACGAAATCAGGAGTGACAATACTGTTCACACAAACATTTTTACTACTGCTAACAACTCTACTACAGACTTTACCTTAAGTGATGAAGTAGCTAATGAAAATGATTTAGTAGTTTTTATTGATGGTGTTTTTCAAGCACATAATACTTTTTCAGTTTCTGGTACTACTTTAACTTTAGCCACCGCTCCTGAATCAGGAAGAGTAGTTACTGTATATTCTATAAAAGGATCACGTAGTGCTAGTAATGTAGCTCTTGCTACTATGACTGGTGACAATAGTGATACTACTTTGACTTTACCCGTTGAACCTATAAATGAAAATAGTGTGCAAGTATTTTTTGACGGTGTTTATCAGAATAAAGACAGTTTTAGTATTTCAGGTACGACTTTAACTTTTGGTGTAGCCCCGCCAACCGGGGTAGCAGTTGAAGCCCTTGTTTTTACTAAACTTGCAATTAACACATCTTCTATCTTAAGTGATACCGATGCTGATACAAAAGTTCAGGTAGAAGAAAGTTCTGACGAAGACAAAATACGTTTTGATACTGGCGGTACTGAACGTATGATTATAGATGCTGCAGGCAATGTTGGAATTGGAACAACATCTCCTTCAAGCTCAACAAAACTAGAAATAAATGGTGACGGAGAACTTCTCAGATTAGACGGTAGTGGAGGTTCTGCAAGAAGTATGCGTTTTAGAGGTCTATCAACCTCTGCTCTTGCCATGATTACAATAGACGGCTCATTCAAACTACATTGTGAAGATTCAGGAACACACATGGAGTTCCATACTGCAGATACAGAAAGAATGAGGATTGACGGTTCTGGTAATGTTGGAATTGGAGTTACAAACCCTGACCAAAAACTTATGGTCAAAGGCACAATTGAAACCCAAGCAACTAACAGCACGAACGGTTGGCATATATATACCTATACCGATGATACTTTTCGACTAAACTTTAACGGCGCAGGTTCAGACGAACTTATCTTTAACTCTAACGGAACACTATTTATTGGCGGTTCATCGCATTTTAGCGGTGGATCAAACGCAGACGATTCTCTTATTGCCGTCAATGGCGCAGTAACTAGAAAAGCAATACAATTTTCAGATTTTGATGAAGCATATATAGATACTCCTTTAGGTATATTTGAAGGCACAGGAACTTTTCAAGCTAGTAATGGTCCTTCTGGTTTTGGAAACTTTTTTCATTTAGTTTCTAGAACAGTAGCAACAAGTGGTTCATCTGCAAATAATTACATAACTCAAGTAGCTACAAGCATTACAGGCACAATACACACGAGGTATAGTTCTAACAATGGTACTTCTTGGTCAAGTTGGCAACAGGTATAATTTAATTATTGAGGTAAAATAGAATAATGGCAATTACAAAAGTATCAAGAGGATTATTAAATACAGGAATTGTAGACAATTCTAATGCTACAGCTATGACTATTGATAGCAGTGAAGATATTACTATTGGCTCTGGAACTGACGAAATACAATTACAAGGTTCTATAGGTAGAGTTACTATTGGTAATGCTGCCGGTGCGAACACATTTACAAATTCTCTCTATATAGAAAAAAGCACCCAATATGATTATTTAATGGAGTTTAAAAACAGCCATGCTAATGGCCAAGGATTTATGCTAAGCGCAGGTCATGGTAGCTCGTATCTCCAGTTCCAAACTTTAAATTATGACAACACGATAGCAGGTATACGAATAAGAGGAAATGGCGACTGGGAAATTAATGCAGGGTATGGTAGCTTTGGAAAGGCCTATGCCGTTAGAGCGTGGGCAACATTTGATGGGAATAATGCATCAGGAACTCCAACTGGAGGAAATGTATCTAGTTTTACTAGAACTGCAACAGGTAGGTTTACAATAAATATGTCAACTGCACTGCCTGATACTAATTATGCTATAACTGGATTTGCAAGTCAGTCTTGTTTAACAAGAGGAAACGATGATTTAACATCATCTACTACTGCGATCAAAATAGAGTGTAGTAATGGAAGTGGTTCAACATTTGCTAATCCAGATAATATAATAATAATGGTGGTTCGATGAAAGTTATTATCTATAAACAGGATAATGGAAGTGTAGCAGTAATCTATCCTAATCAAACAGCAGTCGATAAATATGGTATAGATGCTTTAGCTAAAAAAGATGTCCCTACAGGTAAAGCTTATAAAATTATAGATTCTGATGACCTTCCAACCGACCTTACATTTTTTGAAGCTTGGACAGTCGATGAAAAACTATTAACAGATGGGGTTGGTGATGACATAAATATGTTTTTAGATGACCCACAACACCCAGACTACAAAGAAGAATAAAAATGATAACTATAGATATTGAAAAAGCTAAAGAAATTGTAAAAGAAAAATTAAGGCTAGATCGAAAGCCTTTATTAGAAGCACAAGATGTTTTATTTCAAAGAGCTTTAGAAACTGGTGCTGATACTACAGATATAGTAGCTGAAAAACAAAGACTTAGAGATATTACAAAGGATGTTGATGCTATGACTACAGAAGCACAACTAAAAGCTAAAATAACGGAGTTAGAAAGTGGAGAATAAAATTAACCTTGATGGTAAAGACTATGATTTAGATCAAATGTCTGATGAACAAAAATATCTTGTATCTTTAATACAGGAGCAGCAAATAAAAATTAATCAGTCTAAAAAAGATATTGATGTAGCAAATGCTGCTAATAAAGTATTTATAGATACATTAAAAACATCATTAACAGAGGAAAAACAAGATGGCTAATACTAAAGTACCTGTTGAGTTATCAAGCACTCCCGGAATTGTAGATAACAGTAATGCTACTGCTATTACTATTGATAGCAGTGAAAATGTTGGTATTGGCACAAGTTCGCCAAGCAGACAATTAACAGTTTTTCATGCGACTAATGCAACACATGATATAAAAACCTCAGATGCAAATTTATTATTTAATCAAGCAGGACACAATTCTTTTCTTGGTAATTCTTCAACATCAGGTTATTTACAGCTTTTTACTAATAATGGTAATTCTGTTGTAAATATGTTGGCAAATGGAGATGTTGGGATTGGAACAAGTCCAAATGCAAAATTACATATAGCTACTGCCGATGGCACTACGTTTAGTGCATCTAATTCTTCTTGGCATACTCAAGTAATAAAAAATGACACAGGAGCTGCAAGTAACGCTTCTGGACTATGTTTTTTTACAAGTGCTAATGGTTATCATGTCAATGCAGGTTCAGGTATAGCTTGTGTGAAGAATGGAACAAATAGTGATTACGGTGCAGATTTGGTTTTTATAACTAGACCTCAATCAGCAGTTGCAGTAGAAAGAATGAGAATAGATTCTAATGGTAATGTTGGTATCGGCTCTCCTCCAGTTACAACTTTAAGAAATGATATTCATGCAACAGAGAAAGGATTACAGGTAGGAAGAGCAGCTATGCTTTTTTCTGATACAGGTTTGACTACAGATTTACAAAATAATTCACACTTAAATAATTCTGATCAAAGAGTTGCTATGACAGGTACGCTTGGAGGTACTTTGTATGGTCAATATAATGGGCAACATACATGGTATACCGCAGCAGCAGTTGCTGCACCTAATGTGCAATCTATGACTGCAAGAATGAGTCTTGATATTAGCGGTAATTTAGTTGTTGGAGGAAATGTCACAGCTTTTGGTAGTCCTTCTGATATAAGGTTGAAAGAAAATATTGAAGTTATTCCTGATGCCCTTGATAAAGTAAAACAACTAAGAGGAGTCACTTTTAATTACAAAAAAGATGGGAATAAAAGTACAGGACTTATAGCACAAGACTTAGAAAAAGTTTTACCTGATGCAGTTTATGTAACTTCTGATGTAGACGACGGTGAGGATAAACACTTAGCTGTTCGTTATGGCAATACAGTAGGTTTATTAGTAGAAGCTATCAAAGAATTAGAAGCTAGAGTAAAAGAATTAGAGGGTAAATAATGGCTTTACCAACTTCAGGTGCTTTATCTTTAAATGCGATACACGTTGAAGCTGGTGGTACTTCTGGCACTACTGCCTCTTTAAATGATTCTGATATTAGAGGTTTAACTGCTGCTGCCGGTAAAACTATTAATAGTACCTTAGGAACTAATATAGACTTTGGAGATTTTTATGGTGCATCTTCAGTTTCGTCATTTACTATGGGTATGGTAGTTGGTTCCAAAATCACTACAACTACTAGTCAATATGGTCCTTCCTCAACAAGCACGAGAAGGGGCTTTGATTCAAATGTTATTACAGGGTATGGATCTGTCTCTGGTGGAGCTGCAACTAGTTCTGGATTAGGTACCAAGGCTATTAATGGCTTTTTGTTTGGGGCTGAAATACACGGTTGTGATGTTAGAGGTGCTAACCCGCAAACTTTTACACCACGGTTACAACTGCGAGTGACAGGCAACATCACTAGTAATGGTGGCTTTACCACGATGACCGTTGATGGAAATGCATTTCAAAGAAGTGCTGCTACTTTTGCAGGAACATCAAACCTTGGTTCTAACTGGGAGTGGGATTCTGCGTCTGTCTCTGGTGTAGGACCTATAGCTTTAACACACAGCGCTTCTTTTCCTCCCTTTCCTGGCTTAGGAACCTCTATAAACGTTGTATTTACCTAATGAGTGAAATAAAAATAAAAGAAGAACCCATATATAGTAAGGTCATTGGCACTTATCCAGATGTAGACGAGAATAATTCTGCTTTTACTAGACTAAGTTTTAGTCTCAAACATCCGATAACAAAAGAAGAAATATACTACCAACTAAATAAAGAGGATAGTAAAAACTTACTTATAGAAAAAGAAGACGGATTGTACGTTGAAGAAGGCAACGTAAATTATCTTATAGATGGTCACTGTGTTGCTGAGTACGTAGAAGCCTTAAGTCTCGCATGGAAACCGGGGGAAGAAGCTGTTGATATTCCAGAGGAATGGTGGGACGAAGTACAAATAGTACCAAAAGATACAGCTATGTGGGATGAAGTTTATGTTGATAAAGAAATTGTAAAGATCGATTATAGCGTTGGTTGTAAAGGCACGCTTCTAAATAAACTTAACGACTTAATATCTTTAGTTAAAGAAAAATTTCCTAACGACTCTGGTTTTAAAAATAATAAAAATAATATTATTGGCATGTACTTAGATAACCATTCAATAAGACCACCTTATAAATCAAACAATACAATTACTGTTTATCATATGTACTACAAAAAAGATTGGTTTCAAGAATTATTAAAAGAATATAAAGTTCCAGAACAGGGTTACAAATATTATTTTTGGTTTGGTTTTAAATATGATTTAGATTCAAAAAAGAGATATCTTAAATTGGTTATAGAGAACAATGACACCACAAGTAACTACCAAGCTAATCCAGATTCTTTTATTCCAAGACCGCAGTTACCACATTGTAATGAACCTTACTTTGCAAAAATTTATAACCCCGACGGTACCGAAGCAGATGAATACGATGTATTTTTTTCAACCACGCCTAAAATTATGAAAGCATATTGTGAAGAAAATGAGTTAAGTTTCCCGTTTCCAGAAGACAAAGAAGACGAGTATATTTGGACTTATGGTTTAGTTTACGATAAAAAGACCCTTAAAATAAAACAAGTAAAAGGATATATTAAGAAAGCACAAGAGGTTACACCTTGGTTGATATAAAATTAAATACAAAAGAGATAGATAAAAAATTCTACAAAAAAGTAAAAGAAGAAGAAAAATTAAGGAAAGAGTTTAGAAAAAAATTTTATAATTAGTTATGTGGAAATATTTTACTGAAGACGAACTTAAGTGCAAACATACTGGGATATGCAAAATGGACCCAGAGTTTATGGAAACTCTTGAAAAAATACGTGAAGAAGTAGGAATTCCGTTTATAATAACAAGTGCCTATAGAGATCCAACGCATCCTATAGAAGCAAAAAAATCACAACCAGGAGCCCACGCAAGTGGCAAGGCTGTAGATATACTTGTACGAGGTTCGGATGCCTTTAAGTGTATAGAAGTAGCGTTAAAACACGGTATAACCGGGCTTGGTGTGAAGCAACATGGCGACTCTAGATTTATACATCTAGATACTTTAGAAGCCACTAGTACCAGACCAAGACCTTGGGTTTGGAGTTATGGCTGATTCACAAGAACAACGACTAGAAAAGATAGAAGAAAAATTAGACAGACTAGCAGATGCAGTTGTCTCTATCGCTCGTATTGAAGAACGAGTAGCTACTGTTCTTAGGCAAAATGACAGGTTTTTTATTAGAATGGATAAGATAGAACAACGTTTAGACGACGTAGAAGCACAATCCGATGTCAATTCTAATACAGGACGATTTATAGAAAGATTTATGTGGATTGTTGTAGCCGCAGGAATAGGATTATTAGTATATTTTTTACGCACATAGGAGGTATTTATGGCGGATCCAATAACAAAGTCGGTAGTAGGTATAGCTGGCAACGTTTTAAATAAATTTGTTGCAGACAAAAATTTAAAAATGCAACTTGAGCATGAGCTCAAGACACAATTACAAACAGCTAATCTTGCTCAAATAGAGGTTAATAAAGTAGAAGCAGCTAGTAAGAACTGGTTTGTAGCGGGCTGGCGCCCGTCTGTAGGCTGGGGTTGCTCAGTTGCAATGATTGTACATTTTATTGTACTACCTGTAGGGGAATGGATTGCTGCATTGTCTGGTGTAAAAGTAGATATGCCAGAGTTTGATTTTACTCAACTATCTACAATACTTATGGCTATGCTCGGAATGGCTGGACTTAGAACTTTTGAAAAACAAAAGAAAGTAGCCAGAGGAGATGACTAATATATGGCTTACTTTAAGCTAAGAAGTTTTAACGGTATTGCACCTCAAGTTTCACCTAGATTATTAGGTGAAGGTTTAGGTCAGACTGCAAACAATACAGACTTAGATCGTGGTGTATTAACACCAATTACTAGTAATAGCACAATAGCCACATTAAATGCACAAGCCAGAGCTGGTTTGTATAGGTATGACTTTGGTGGGCAAGTTTATAACCTAGAGTTTACTAATGCTGTAAATGTACAACCGGGCCCTGTAGCAGATGATGCTTTTGACCGTTTGTATTGGACAGGTGCTGGGTTCCCACAAATGGGTAGTTCCACACAACTACTTGCTTCTGGTTCCGGTGCATATCCAAGAAGTTTTTTTAGATTAGGTATACCTGCACCAACTAGCGCTGCAAGTACAAGTATAACTTCTGGTACAGATGATGGTACACAGACACAATACAGCACATCCTATGTATATACTTTTGTATCTGCATTTGGGGAAGAAGGTCCACCATCGCCGGCGTCTACAGTATTAACAAAAGTAGATGGGCAAACTGTAACTATTTCTGGCATGGATACTGCTACTTCTAAAAGTAATACTAATTTAGCTAACAAACGTATTTATCGTTCTAATACTGGTTCTAATACTACTAACTTTCAGTTTGTAAAAGAGGTATCTTTAGCTACAGCAAGCACAACTGATAATCTAAACAATGATGCTTTGGCTGAGATAATACCCTCTACTTATTGGATTGCACCACCAGACGATGACACTAGCACTTATCCTAATGGACAGATGTTAGGTTTAACTGCTATGGCTAATGGTATCTTTGCTGGATTTAGTGGTAAAAGAATTTGTTTTTCAGAACCTTTTTTACCACACGCTTGGCCTGTAGCATACCGTATAACACTTGAAGAAGAAATTGTAAGTATAGCTATGGCGGGACAAGTGTTATTTATTGCTACAAAAGGTACACCTTATATAGCCGCAGGTACAGACCCTCAGTCTATGAGTGTCATACGTATGGAAGCAGCCCAAGCATGTTTAAATAAAGAGTCACTTGTAGATATGGGTGACCTAGCTATTTATGCTTCACCTGATGGTTTAGTAGGTGCTTCGGGTAGTGAAATTACAGTGTTAACAGCAGGATTAATTACACCTAAACAATGGCAAGCACAGTTCTACCCCTCTACAATTAAGGGTTTTTTATGGCAAGGTAAATACATAGGACAATATTATACTGGCTCTGCTTACGGTGCCTTTATGTTTGATTATCGTGGTGGTAAAAATTCTTTTACGACTATTAGTTCTTTAGCGACAGGACATGCACAGGGTGGTTTTACTGATCCTGATGATAATGAGCTGTACCTTATTGACTACGATTCAGGTGGTGGCAATGCTCAAGTAGAACTTTTTCAGGGCAGTGCTACAAACACCACACAAACATTTAAAACATCACAATTTGTTTTACCTAGACCTACTAGCATGAACTTTGTAAAAGTAGAAGCCGAAGCATACTCTGGTTCTGGTATTACGGTAAAAGTATTTGGTGATGGTACAGAAATATTTGACGCTACAATTACAGCCTCTGGATCCGTGTTTAGTGCAACAGGTTCTGCGCCTACTTCTTTTAGTGCAACAACAATTATGGAACCAATTTTAAGACTACCTACTGGTGTACATAAAGTATATGAAGTAGAAGTATCAGGTGCGCATACTATAAATGAAGTTTGCATTGGAGAATCTATAGATGAGTTGAGGGCTATCTAATGGCTACTAATGAAACTAAATTACCCTCAATACCACCCATTCCGTCTAATGTTGATCCACAGTTAAAAACTTATCTAAGCGCTATCGAGGAAGTAACAAAAGTAAGATTGGGTACACTTGGAGATCCTAAAGATAGGGCGGTAACTGTACGAGAACTTATTGATACTGGGTTAGCAGAAAATTTTAAAGAAAACCCGTTTGACCCAAATGCGGGCACACCAGAAAATACTTTTATACCTACGCAAAGAGTTGATGTCACAATACCACCAGATGTTACTGGGTTTTCTGGTACAGGTGCATTTCAAAAAATTATTCTTTCTTGGGATCCAATACAGTTTGGTAATTTTGCTTTTACTGAAGTATGGCGTCATACAAGTAATGACATAGGTAGTGCTACTCGTATTGATACTACTAGAGCTTCAATATACGCAGATACCGTAGATTTAGACTCAAACTTTTATTATTGGGTCAGACATGTATCTACTTCTAATATAGAAGGGCAATTTACCAATGGTATAAATGTAACTACTTCTAAGGTTTCTAGCTCAAATGTTACTGACTTTTTTGTTGCTGATGCTATAACTGCAGCTTCTGGTGTCATTGCTGATGCAGCGATAGGTACTGCTCAAATAGATGATGCTGCTATAACTAATGCAAAAGTAAATGATTTAAGTGCTGCTAAAATTAATGCGGGTTTTTTAAATGCAGACAGAATAACAGCAAACTCAGTAAATGGGGTAAAAAAAGGAACTGCTCATTCTTTTTCTACAATAAAAGTAGAATCAGCAGGTAATGCTATAATTTCAGATATAGATAGAGATGGCACTATCCTTAATAATAATGGGGGTGTTCATGTATGTTATGGATACAGATGTGTAGTAGAAGACAATCAACGATTTGGGACTACTTTTGGAGCAAGCGTACCTTATTTTGCTTACAACAAACTACATAATGGTGTCTATTACAATATTCATTTAAAAAGACTTGGAAGTCTTTCTTTTACAGTTCTTGATGACACTCAAGGCGTTTATACCGGTCAAATACAAACTACTTTTTTTGCTGTATATACTGGAGATGAAAGGTTATTTTTAACTGCATCTTTTGGTACTACAGGTACAACTCAGTCTACTTATGTTGCAAGTGAAACAAATGGTTCTGGAGCCACAGGAACAACTACTTCAACTCAGTTTGATAAAGGATCGTCTTGGGTAGATTTTCATAATATGGGCTCTTCGGGAGCACAAATGAGAATGTCTTTTGAAAGCAGTTTTTTAAGTGGTACTAGTACAGGTACAACTTATCATCTTAATGTTTGGGGAGGAGTAAGTCTTGCTGGCCCAAATTCTGCAGGGCAACATATGTTTGGCTCAACTTTATTAGGTGTATACAAACAGCACATTTAGATATGGGAGGCATAATTACAGTATATGAAAAAGAAACTGGTTCAGTTACTGGTATTAAACAATGGATAACTGAAACAGACAAAGCTGCAATAATAGAGAATATTCCTGCAGAAACTCATGCATATAAAGAAGAAGCTGCACCCTCATTACAACATAGATGGAATGGCACTGATTGGGAGCCTATACCAGAACCAATCGAGTACGCTTTACTTTCAATTAGAACTAGAAGAAAAATTTTATTACAAAATTGTGATTGGACACAACTGCCTGACTGTCAATTATCTGATGCAGAAAAAGCAGAATGGGCTGCTTACAGACAAGCTTTAAGAGACTTACCTGTTAATTACACTGATGCCGATGAAGCTTCTAAGATAGTGTGGCCAGAAGGACCAGATGGCTATAAACAACCAAAACCAGAATGATTTTATACACAGAAGAACAATTGGAAATAGCGTATACTGAGTATCGAAAACTGCACATGAGAAAAGATGTACCTTTTCTTAAAAAAGAAGATTTTAGAAAATTTTTTGAGTTTCTTATGGAGAATACTACATTAGATTATGTATGATATGACTATGTTTGAACTTACGTTAAATGATTTTTATGTTGAATTCCTAGGATTTGTACTAACCCTACTGGTTGGTTTAGCTGTAAAAGATTGGGCAGTAGGCTTTGTAAAAGGCGCTACTTTCCGTTTAACATCGTCATTCAAAGAAGGTGATAAAGTAATTTTAGATGGTAATACCGCACTTATTATAAAAGTAGGGTTTGCTCAAACAGTATTTGGTGTATACAACGATGACGGTTACACGTGGCGTTATATATCAAACCAAAAAATTGATACATTGAAGCTAGAAAAGATTGTAGACTCTGAGCTACATGCTGACACAGCTGAGGAGAAGGCACAAAAATTAAGGTCTTTTTTGAAGGAAGACGATTAAATTGCTAAAATATTAGAGAGGTATAATATGAGTGCAACTAGAAAAATGACAGATAAAGGTGAAGGTAAGATTGGGAAAATGAAAACCCAAGAAAAAAGACTTGAACCTAGAGGTAGCGGTAATAGTGCTAATGACTTTCCAGATTTAACTGGTGACGGTAAAATTACTATGGCTGATATTTTAAAAGGTAGAGGCGTAATTAAATAATGCCTAGAACCAGAAAAAAACCTTCTATGAAGGTTAAAAAGAAAGCACTGACTAAACGTCAGGAAACAGCAATGAAGCGTCATTCTAAGCATCACACTACAAAACATATGAAATATATGAAACGTAGAATGCTTATGGGTGATACATTTAGACAAGCGCACAAGAAGGCGCAAAAACAGGTAGGTACATAATGCCAGCAAAGAAAAGAAAAACAACTAAAAAGAAGAGTGGAGCTAAGCCAACTAATCCAGCTTTATATGCTAGAGTTAAGGCTGAAGCTAAACGTAAATTTAAAGTTTACCCTTCTGCGTATGCTAACGGTTGGTTAGTTCGTACGTATAAGAAACGTGGTGGTGGCTATCGTTAATGGAGTTTCTTTGGTTTCCATTTGTGTTATGTTGTATCGTCGCTATGATTGGAGAACACTCTAATCCTAGAGGTATGAATATTTTTTGGTATAAAGTAGCAATAAAAACTAGAGAATATACAAAAGCACTAACAGAATATGATTCTGGTAATAATAGAGGGAACGGACCTAGATAATGGCTAACACAAAACCCAAAGGGGGCTTAACAGCTTGGTTTGGTAAAGGTAAAAAAGGTGATTGGGTGGACATTGGTGCACCTAAGAAAAAAGGTAGGTATCAAGCTTGCGGTCGTAAATCGGCTAAGAAAAGCAAACGTGCATACCCAAAATGCGTACCACGGTCTAAGGCCCGTAGTATGACAGCTGCTCAAAGACGTAGTGCGGTAGCACGTAAACGTAGAGCAGGTAACCCGGGTGGTAAACCCACAAATGTAAAAACTATAGTAAAAAGGAAAAGACGTGCCACAAAGAAGAAGAAGTAAAATGCCTGCTAGGAATAAGAAGAACTTCCGTTCTACGAAGTCTGGTGCGGGTATGACTCGTGCCGGTGTAAAAGCCTACAGACGTTTGAATCCTGGCTCTAAGTTAAAAACTGCTGTTACTGGTAAAGTAAAGAAAGGTAGTAAAGCTGCAAAAAGACGTAAATCATTTTGCGCACGTTCTGCAGGACAAATGAAGAAGTTTCCAAAAGCTGCGAAGAATCCTAACTCTAGGTTAAGACAAGCACGTAGACGTTGGAAATGTTAATGTATTACAAATACATGGATCTAGATCCTGTATTTGTGTAAAATGAGGTTATTATGGGTAATAGAAGAAAGAAAAATATGGGCACTTCTAACGTAGGAGGTATAAAAGTACAAGATACTCAACTTATACCCTACCCTACTAAGAAAATGGGACCACCTATAGCTGCGAAAAAAATGACTTATATAAATAAAACTAGGCCTAAAAAGAAAGGGGCCCGTAACGTAATAGCTTTACCAAAAAGAATTCCCTATGGAAAATATATAGAAAGATGATAAATAGGCCTTTAAAACATAAAGAACCGCACACTTATAAAGACTTGTGCACTAAAAAGTATTCTACAGTTCCTAATCACGACGGTTCTGTACCCGGTGAAAAACAATCTATATTTGTTGACACCAATTCACATCGTAAATTTAAAAATACTAAAGCGGAGTATTGATATGTACCATAAAAAAGGTAAGAAAAAGGGCATGACTAAAAAAGCCAAGCCTATGAAAATGAAAGGATACGGAAGAAAAAGAAAGTAACTATACTTTTTTTGCGTTCTTATCTCTTTTAAAAGATCTATTTTGACTTGAATGCTGAACTATTAAGTTATTAGGGCTAGTATTCATTGGGTTTCCATCACGGTGGTGGATATCAAAACCACTACCTTTTGTAACACGTCCATCTTTTAACGCTTGTCTACGTACTTTGTTGCGCATTGCACGTCTTTTCTTTTGTTCAGGAGTGCCCTGATAACGTGCATATTCTTGTTTATAATTTCTAGCCATTCTTTTTATTTTTTTTATATTTTTCTTCTTGTTTGCCAATTATATAACCTACAACAAAAGGCAAAACTAAAATAAAAATACCGATTAATTCCATTAATACTGAGTTGAAGGGTCTTCTTTTGCAGGTCTGTTTGCAACAGCTTTAGGCACAGGACGGGCCTTACCGCGAAGTTGTTTTATTTGATAACCCGCAGCAGCATTACGCAGATTGATGAGTTTTCTTACTAATTCATCTGCGTTAAACCAGAAGGTTGAATCGGCTTCAAAGTCATATCGTCCACAGTTGAATCGGCTTCAAAGTCATATCGTCCACAACCTTTACACCTTTTATCCCCAAACTGGCGCACTGTACACCACCCAATACAAGGTGAGTCAGCTAAGCTATTACACTCTCCTGTTAAACTAGAGAGGTTTTTACCACTCATAAGTGCTATTTTACACATAAATTCCCTAATTTGGCTATAAAATCTGCAATACTCATGGCTTCTGTCATGAACTGCGACTTAGTAATATTGTTTACATTAGTAAAGTCTTGTGTGCACATAAGTAAATTACCTACACCAAGAACTGCATAGCACGGCACACCCTCTTCTTTACGTCCTATAAGCCAGGCACACTGTTGGGGTGTTAGATTAAAACAAATAGATGTTCCATCTCTTTTGGGTAATTCTTTTTTATATTTATACTCTACAAAACAAAGGCCGCCATTGCCTGAGTAGAAACAATCTGGAACACCGCCGTGGTAGGCGTCATTAATTTTCCATTTGTAGATAGAAGAGGGGAGTTTTTTATGTATCTTGTTTATAAAATGACGTTCTTGCATACATTACCCCGGATAGTGGCCGTATGTAATGTATTGTAGCACATACGACGACAGATATTGTCGCCGTATGTACATCACTTTTAGGAGTCGGTTGGACTTAAATTAAGTTTTGTATATACCTCCTTGGCATATTCATAATCTTCTTCAGTTACCCAACCTTGGTTTTCTGCATTTAAGTTGTAAAACTTTTGTGCAGCTCTATTTTGTGTTTGTAGAGAACTTAGTTTCCATAAAGCACTAAATCTATCGCCTCCTAGCTGTCCAATCTGAGTGTTCCACTCTCGTGAAACTCTTAGTTTAGATGAAGCAAAATCCATAAGAAACGGTGTTTTAAGTAATTCACCTGTTTCTGGATCTTTACGAAGTAATAGATGTGATTGAGTCTGAATGATCTCATGATCTTCAGCTTTCAATCCTTCTTTCGCAAGATGGTCGAGGGCTGCTGACTGACTACCATAGGTACCAATCAATCCACCACCACTCTCACGTTTTCTCCAAAGAACAAAGTCTTCTTTAAAATGCACGTTAATAACGTATAGCTCTGTGCCATAGTTTTCGTTGGTAACGCTGTTTACAAAGTCTCCTGGTTTAGCACCGTCAATGTACGCGTCGTGGTTAGGATCCACTTCACTGTTCATTTGTTGGAGTAACTTTACTCTTGGGGTTTGTAGATGCTCAGCAGTGACATTTTCATTACCAAGCCCAGATGCCTCTTTTACGTGCGCTGGCACTTTATTAGAGACTAGTGATATAGCTGTTTCGCTCATTGTTCACCTTTCGTTTTTCGTGTTTAAATTTACTTACTACGGTAATTAACCTTAGTAAGCTCCGTGGAACGCACGCCGGGAACCGATGGTTCCATAGCGATAAGTTCCCTATAAGCTGTAGCAGACATACGTTTTTGCAACAATTCAAAACGACCAGTGTCGCTTATGTGTTGATGCAGAACATCCCAGTCTTCTACAGTTGGTACTGTTTCTGTTTTAAGAGAAATAGTACATACATCGTTACCGGTCTGAGTAAGACCTTGTCTTTCCATATCGGCAGCGATTTCTGCTTCCAGAGCATTTTGTACTTGCTTTAGTTCTTTCTCTTGTTCAAGTAAGACCTTAAGCTTTGCACGCGTGTCTGCAAGCATGTTCATTTTGTCATCAAGATTAACTTGTTGATTTTCCATAATAACTCCTAGTGGATGACTTGGTTTTCTGTTAAGTCAATACGTAAGTCATCATATACGATATTGACTCCTTTAGTAAGTTCAACAGCAAACAAAGCTGCTTCTTTTACAATCTCTTTAATATCTGGTTCCATGTTTTGGTCTAGATAACTAGATACAATAAGTTCAGATATTGAATATATTAAAGCTGTAGCTAACACAGTATTATCTGTTTTAGTAAGTTCGTGTAATTCTTTTTGTGGAAGTTTACCTAATTGTAAAATCTTTTTTGAATCTGACATTTCCATATTATACCTTATGTAATTCGCTAAGCACGTTAAGTAAACTTTCCATACGATTTAATTTACCATTTAGTTTATTGTATACCTCTGATTCCCACGTATTTCTAGCTGATATAAGTATAGTTTCAGTTTTTTGAGTTTGACCAGAACGGTGTATACGTCGATTAAATTGTTGAAAGTGCTCAGCATTGTACGTAGGTGAGCACCAAATAATTGTATTAGCTTTAGTAAGTGTAAGACCATGTCCTGCTGACTGTGGGTGTGCAAACAATACTTTGATTTGCCCAGCTTGAAAACGTTGTACAATTTCTGGCCGCTTTTGTGCAGGTACAGAACCGTCAATTACTTCATATGTATAACCACGTTTTTCTGCAAGCTCTATAAGTGCATCGCGTTCGTGTTTCCAGTTGAATGCTACAAGAGAGTGTTTACGCACATCAACTAGATCCATAACAAGTTCATATCTATCTTGGTGAAAATACTGAGTAAGACCGTTTTCATCATATACACCACCACTAACAAGTTGTAATAATTTTTTAACTCGAGCACCTGCATTGACTGCATTGATAGTCCCTTGTTTTGTATACAATACTGACTCTTCAGCAAGTGTTTTGTACATCTTAGCTACCTGCGGGGAAAGTGTTGTATACACAGTTCGGACTATATTGTCAGGTAAATCAATACAATCTTCTAGTGCATGTCGAATTGTAATGTCTTTTAGTTGGTTAGCGACTACTTCTTCGATGCCGGGCTTGTCTGTCCACACGTTAGCAAAGCCATTAAACTGTGGCGTACAGACTTGATGACGATACGAGTAGAATCTTGAACCTAAATGTTGTCCGTCATCTATTAGATGGACTGGATGCCAAAGATCACGTCATCTATTAGATGGACTGGATGCCAAAGATCAAGAATACTGTTGGTATTAGGAGTACCAGACATCCCGATACGGCGTCCGAATAAGGTTGATAAAGTCTTGATATTTTTTGACCGTTTAGCGTCTTTATTTTTAAAAGCAGTGAACTCATCTATTACTAAGTTGGTAAAGTTTGTTAATAACTGTTGATTTTTAACTAAAAAATTGACCGCTTCAAAATTGGTAATAACCATATCAAGCGATGTATCTTCAAATACTTTTTGTCTATTCTTAGCGTAGGCAACACCGTATTTAATATCAGGTTGAAATTTCTTAATATCATCAACCCAAGCTGCTTCCAGAATGGATAACGGTGCTAAAACAAGAGTTCGGCCCCCCCATTGTACATGTGCGTCTAGTACAGACCTTGTTTTTCCTGTTCCGGGATCGGAAGTAACTAAACAACGTGGGTTGTTAGTTAGAAACTCAGTCGTTTCTTCCTGATGTGCATAAGCACTTATTGTTTTCTCCATCATATCTGTATTTGTTATTTGTTATTTAATATTTAGTGCGAGGGCATTATACCTACTCTACACCCCATTGACAAGCAGGGTCTTCTCCTTTCCTATATGAACACCACTTGCAATTAGATTTGCTTGGATTAGGTGGAAAGTTTTCTGCTGATGTCATAACCATAGCTCGCTCATGGAGTTTTGGTAAAAATAAAAGAGCTTGATCTCTAGTGTATGATTGCTCAGTTACAGTGCCGTGGTCTAAATACCACAGTTCTGTTTGTACATGTTGTAAATCTGGATACCGTAAAAAAGTATCGTAAAAAAGAACCTATTGCATATGTTAAAGCTTGTTGTCCATGTGCAATTTCATTACCAAATTGCCTACCAGTTTTGTAATCTATTACACGTGCGCTGGTGTCATCTTCATGTATGATTGCATCTAATTTTATACGAGCCCATACATCTTTAGCCATCCAGTGGCATGCTTCCCATTCTATGGTAAAACCCCACTCGCCTTCTAGTTCTACTTTACCTTCATCATACAAAGACTTTAGATCTTTAAATTGTGTTGTAAACTTATTTAATGTGTCAGGCATATCTTCTAAAGTCCCCTGTACGTAATGTTCTGCTTGCTCATGTATTTCACTACCACGTTTTGCAGCTGGTCCGTAATCTTCAGATATTCTTTTTACTTTAGAAATATATATTCGATACGGGCACGTTTCGTACGTTTTAAGGGTTGAATGGGACCAAGCGGGTATAAGGCCTAGCTCTTTAGACTTTGACGTCTCAATGACATTATGAGTGTCAGGACGTCTATCAGACGTAAGTTGTGGCATACATTTTAGGAGTTATTAGTTCATTACAGATTTATCTCCTAATAATGTATAATGTAGTATCTTTATCGTCAAAGTGTTCTTGTATTAAGTTCTGTTTTACTTGGTCATCAATTATCCAAGTCACTGCAACTCCTCGAGGAGCAGAACTATTTTTTCCAGTGCCGACACGTTTACGTGTGGTAGTGACATTTAGTCGACTCATTGCTTTTGTAAAATCTCGTATAGCTAACGCTTTTCTATTATCTGTAAGAACATCATACACTAGTTTAATATGTTGCATAGGTATAATAATTTCTGTACTTGACTTTGCTATCCAGTCTTTGATATACCTTTGTGCCGTACTTATTCCGCCGGCGTCAAATGTGTTTGTAAGTGGTATGTCTAATATCTCTACAAAATATTCTAAATTACTTTGTTTGATTGCAGTTGCAAATTCTTCTAATACAGACATGGATACTTGTTTCATCTCTTTCTTAGCATCATTTTCTAACGCAGTGTGAGCCATACGTTCATCGACAGCAAATTTTTGTAATAGTCCTGCAAAGTTAAATAACTCTGCTTGTACATCTGCTAGCATACCAATAAAGTCGGGATGTGCTTCTTCTAACTTACTTTCTTGTCTGGGTGCTACGTTGTAACGTCTATCGCCTTCTTCTATCTTAACTGCATCTCTAACTTACTTTCTTGTCTGGGTGCTACGTTGTAACGTCTATCGCCTTCTTCTATCTTAACTGCATCAGCTCGGTTAGTAAGAAAGATAAAGTTACAAAAACTAGGTAACTCTATTTGGTTGGTACGCATGGCACGTATTGTTAGTGTAGGTTCTGTGACTTGGTGCTTAAGCTTGTCAGCCATTCTGCCTGTGTTACCTGAGTCACCCATACGGAACTCATCTACTACAAGAAACAGGGCTGTACGCATGTACAAGTTAAATTGTTCTTCTATGTTTTCTAAAGAACGCATTGGTACTTGTTGCTCACCAAACAAAGGCTTTAGGACCTTGTGTATAAACAAACCTTTACCAGTGCCCGGGACTCCTGTAAATATCCACGCCGTCATTGTTTTGCGTTTGTTTTGATAAATATAAGCAAGCCAATTAACAAAATGTTCAAATTCAGTTTTACCTCCACCAAGTATGTGCTGCATAAGTTTTGTAATATTTGGTATGTACTTATGCATAGCGGCCCCTGTGCCGTATGTAAGTTCAGGTACTTCAGACGACGCACCTAACATGTAACCAGACTTTCTGTATAGGTTAACATGGTAGGGGGCTGTTTCCATTTGTATACCTTTCTCTGATGAAGGATCAAATACTACTTGTGCATCGGGTATAAAATCAGGCATTGGTCGGTTGTGTGTACGCATAAAACCTTCCAAGGATGTTTTTTGTGTAGGCGTTAGTGGGTAATCATCAGTGAACTGAGACTTAGTGTTATCGAAAACTCCATTAAAATAAGTGTCAGTATAAAAATCACGAAGAACAATGGGTTTGATATTCTTAGTTCCATCAATTTTATCAGCGTATTTATCGAAAATAGTTTGATAAAACTCTGGGTCAGCTTTTTCAATTTCAAATATAGGTTCACCTTTAAAATTATACATGTAGTGTGGATTAGTGAGAATAAAGTAATACGCACCGCTGTCGCCTCCATTAATGTTACAGTTAACGTAAGGTTCTGATATACGACATATTTCTATACTCATACGATCAGGATTCTGAAGCACTTGTTCAGATACTCCATTTACATTTACTGTGGATATCTTTTCGTTTTTCTTAACAAGCCCTGCTTTCTTACGTAATCCATCTTTTATTTGTGTGGACAAGCTGTGTACTTTTTCAGGGTTTACATCTCGTATTAAATTACTTATGTCTAGAGTTGGTGAACCACGGTCTATCTTTACAAACCTGTCTCCAGTAACTGGGTCTTCTACACCTATAAATTTAGGTGGTGCTATATAAATAAGTTTAGAGTTGTCAGCTAAGCTCACATCAAGTGGATAAGATATACTTTGACCGTTAGCAGACAATACAAGCTGGTCAGCGAGTATATCTATTTCATAATTAAGTGTACGAAACCATTCCTTCAGAGCTCTTGGTTGTACGGTATGATTGAGTAAAAAGAATAAATGCATTGATATTTTGTTACTTTTCATCCCCAGGGACGCAGATGCTTGTGCAACATAACTTACATTACTGAATTCTGATGGTAAATATTGCACAAAAGCTTCAGCGATATTTTGAATATCATAAGTGTTGTACTTACTTTTAGATCCTGGGAATTGTATACCGTCTAAATCTAATACTAATAATTGTGTGCTTGCAGCACGGTCAGTCATTAATGCACGCGATTCATTTTTTAACTTTCTTTTTAAATCCCCTTTATGCAGTGCATGACCTGCAGCTGCATGTTTTTGTAATAACTCGTAAAACTTATCAAAACCTTCTTGATTAGGTTTTTTGTAATAACTCGTAAAACTTATCAAAACCTTCTTGATTAGGTTCTATATTGTAATGTTCAGAGGTAAAGCTTTTTACTAATGGGTAGGGTTTTGTTTCGTCAGTTGTTATTTCTTTGACAAGCTTTTGTTTAGCTTTGAGAAATATTATCTCCATGATTTTTACTCCTGTTTATCAAAAATTTCTTTTCTGTCTATCTTAACATATGGTTCTGCATCAAATGCAAGCTTTACTTGTTTGGGTCCTAAATTTGTAACAGTAAACGTACAAATTACTTCTCCGAGCTCTGGGATATGTATAACAATACTTTCTTTTTTGCGACGGCTAAGTACTAAATTACTCATAATTTTACAGATAATACAACCAACACCGCTATTTGTAATACAATTAATATAAACAGTTGAATTCCAAGTATTGTGTGATACCAAATCCAACGTGTTTTATACGCATTGTCAACTGTTAAATCATCAGGGTCAGGATCAGTCCAAGCATCTGAAGGTTTTTGGTTCCAAAGTATATTGATAGCTTTTTTTATCATTTATTGTATATCTTGCTGTACGCTCCTTCAGCATCTAGAGGGAGTTCTGTACACCAAGTTGGTGGTTGTTTCATTATAGCCATTATTGTTGCTAATGTCTCATCAGCATTTTTATCTGAACCAAGAGCAATAATTTCATCGTGTACAGTTAATACAACAGAGATCCCAGGAATGTTTTGTATAGCAAGCATTTGGTCTGTTATTACAATTCGGGCTAGAGCTTGTACAATATTTTCTACAAGTCGTGGGCCATGCGTGCGTGTAATACCATTGCGTCCTGAGTCATAAATAAATTCATTGTTACTATATCGCAGGTGAGGGTACTGTAAGTACATGCCATTAGGTAGTTTTAGTGCGTTGCTAGCTACGGACAACGGTCCATAGGAATAACTTTGCTCAGTCCTGTCTAACATGTAAAACAATAGTTGTTTACCTATACTCCAGAGCTGGGGGATGTTTGGGTACATTGCTCTGTACTGTGCAACAATCCCCAGGGCAGTGCTTTGTGTAACATCTACAGCTGGAGAACCTTGTGCAAGTATTGTTTGATATTTATTAGCACCCATACCATAACCTAAGCCAAGTATTGCTGTTTTACCAACATATCTTTCGAGTTTGTTTTCTTTTGTAATTGGTCGGTTATAAATTTGTGACGCAAAGTTACTGTACACATCTTCGCCTGTTGCAAATGAATCAAGTAAATCTTGTTCTTTTGCAAGCCAAGCAAGCATACGAGCTTCAATATTAGATAAATCTGAAATATACAACATCTCTTCAGGGCCTGCTTGTATTGCATTACGAAGCTTGGAACCGCGAGGTAAATTTTGTAAGTTTATCTTTTCTGTACCACCGAATCTGCCTGTGTGTGCTGCATAATATCGTAATGGCACGGAAAGAGTTCCGTCAGGATTGCATCCATCCAGCAGCCTTTGTGCACGTGTTTCTTCAATACGTGACTTTACAGCTTCTCTTGCATCCCAGATGTGTTTGTACTGTGGGTACATGTTACACATTTGAGTGTAAGCTTTATCTGCTTTACTAAATGCAGGGATCATTTTTCCAGTTCGCTGGGATTTTTTGGTTGGCACTGTGATGTTGAGTGACTCTAAATGTTCTGCAAATTGTTTTTGAGATGCTAGTTGTGCACGTGTAAGCCCAGAATCCTGTATGAGTTGTGCAGTATTTGCAACAATGTCATCTTTATGGGCCTGCAGTAATGTACGATTAAGAAACAACCTTGGCTCTACATACATACGACAGGTTAAATCTATAAGATCGAGTTCTGATTGAGGATAATTAGGTTGCATAACATTGTACAGTGCATAAGTTAGATCAACGTCTTGTATACAATAACCAGCTATTTGTTCTTCTATATCTGGTGGTAAGTCAAATATACCTTTGGCATTTACAAGTTCGTCGCCTTTACGCATTGTTTTGTCGTTAGGAAACATACGCTCGCAGGTGTTTTTAAGTGATGAACTTTCATTAGGTGCAAGTCCACGGGCCATAGCTGCTGTGTCGTAGTAGTATTTAGGATATACCTTGTAATACTGGGTAAGTATGTACGCGTCAAATAAGGTGTTGTGACACACGACTGCAGCTTCAGCCCATTGTATCTGTGCAATAGCGTCAGCACATTCTTCAGCTCCGAACCATTCGGTAGGTTCATCATTCATTTTTATACCAACTCCCCACACTTTGAACAGGGGTGAGTGCACGTACTGCACAGCACTAAGATGTGCCAGGCTGTGTTCTGTATCGTAATAAGTTTCAAAGTCGAGTGTAATTACATTCATTTAGATCTCCTCATTTGTATCATTAATTTTTGCCAATGTTCATAATCACCTTTCTTGGCACGTTCCCAACCTACGCGTGCATTTACCATGTTAAAAGCAGTAGACATGGGAACTTTTTTAAATTGTATATACGGGGCGTGCAGGTCAGGGTAAGTATACGGACTCTTGGTATTCCGTTTTACCATTACATATGTTGACATATTAGTCCTCCTAGACTGTTGACATTTATCCTAAATGCTTTATGTTTGTGAATTAAGGGTATCACACTTGCAAGTGGTACGTAAATATAACTTTTAATATTAAAGGTGATGATATGCCAAGCATAGCAACGTTAAGAAAAAGTGGAAATGTAGAAAGCAATTCAGCTTTTAAAGGTTTTCCTGAAGGACAAATGTTCACAAGAAAAGCTACTATTTCTACTCCTGTCTTAGTATTAAACGATGTGATACAAGCTTTAAACGTATACGCAGGGGAAACTTTGCACGCGTTAAGAGTAGTATCTACTGACCTTGACACAGCTGGGTCTCCTGCAATTGTATTAGATATTGGTTACGGTAATAGCACAACTGCTACTGCTGCTACTTCTACTGCAATTAAAGACGGTTCAACTATTGCTCAAGGTGGTGGTATCGAGCTCTTCAGTGCATTAAGTGCAGATGATGACGCTATCGAACCAATCGAGTTTACTGCAGACGATACTATTGATATTCATGTACAAGTAGGCCCTGGCACAGGTGCTGCTGGTACAATTACAGTTATAGGTTATTTTAGCTAGACAATAGCAAAAACATAACTTAGACTATTAGGAGTTGATTTTCTCCTAGTATCAATGAAGTGTAAAAAGGGCTTACTTTTGTAGGCCCTTTTTCTTTTTGTATAGATTTGGAAAGGGGGGGGTGTCGCTTTATAAACGGTTCTTGATTATACGCATAGCGTGTTCTAGTTTGGCAAACTGCTTTTCAGCCTTTGCTAACTTTTCTTCATCACCAGTATCTAGTTTATCGTCAGCCATATCTTGTATAAATGTTTCTACAATTTTTACTGCTTCTGATATAGATATTATTGTTTCAGTCATTACAAACCTCTTGAATTTTATTCCATGCTTTTTGAAGTTCTTTCTTCATTTTTTTATCATCAGACCACTCCATCTCACAAGTTATTAAATCATCCACAATAGTTATTGCTTTTTTAATTTTCATAATTTACCTCTTCGTTTCAATGCGACACGAATATGTTGTAAGTGTTGAGGGCTAAGCTTTCCTGCATGTTTAATTTTAGTTTTTGTCATTTTTTAACCAACGTTCTATGCCGCCTTCAAATACTTCAGCAGTTACTCTTTGACCATTAAAATAATATTTATAGCCTTCTTCTGCTATGTTAGATGTTACTTCTCTAAAGTTTCCTACATCTTCTGCTAATAATTCTTTAATCATAAGATTTACTAAATTAACTAAATCTTTTCTAGTAATTAGTTTTTTAGTTTTATTGTTATGATAAATATTGTTTAGATGGTTTCTTTCAGAGTCATTAAGCTCTATTGGTATATTTGTTTTCATACTGCACTCTCTGGATTCATTAATTTGTGTAAAGTGATATGTTTCATTTGCTCGGGTGTAGCATTCTCAGCTACCCATCGAGGTGGATATTCTACTGAAGACAAGGTTGAGTCTTCTGCTTTGCTTGTTATTGCACGAGTGTAAGCTTTAAATACATCTTCCATATAAGGTTTGTCTTGAGTAACAAACTTTTGGTAACAATCTACAGCATAACCGTACCAACGACTGCCAGTTTCTTTGTATTGATCAGGCATACATAAAGGTAAGTCTTCCAACACAGCGTGCCTACCTTGTTTTTCTTTTGGAATATTTACTGGTAGCTCTTGTAATGCATGTATTACAGGTACAGTTTTATGGGATTTAAGATTACCGTCTACTGAAAATCGCCATTTGTATTCTTCACAAAGTGTTAGCGCATGCATCCACAACCACCAGTAGTTTAGTGCATCTTCTCGTACCCAAACACATGAAGGGTGGTTTTCGTACGCTTTCTGATACAAACCTTTAGTATCTGCAGTTGCATCACCGTCAAGCACGCGATGTGCAGTTGACAGCATTTGTGCAGATTCAACAATCATTTTTGGTATGAGTTTATCCGGTAGTTCTAATGCAGCTATTCTTGGATCTGAATTTACAGCAAAAATGTTCATAAGTTTACTCCTAGTAAGTTAAGTTTAAATATAGATTCTTTTGATACTGCAAACCAATTGTATGGTTTTACAGTATATCCTTCGGCTTTAGCATCAACTACAGGTTTTTGAGCTTGTTTAAGCCAATCGCCTGTGCCATAACCATAATGTTTACCACTTTGTCGTAAGTAATGAATATTTCGTTCAAATAAGTTACGCGGTGCATCAGGTATTATATGCATCCATTGGTCGTTGTAATAACGTTCAACAATAAGATTACCAGCACGCGGTGAAAAGCCAGTAACTTTACAACGAATATAACCCTGTTGATGTTCAGCGATAAACCAATCGCCTTCGTTAAATACTTGTTCTGGTTTTACATGGTCAGGTAATTGTAACCAACGATTTTTAGGGCTAGTAACATAAAAAGTATTACCTGTTACTTGATCTTCAACAGTCGTAGGGCCAAACAAAAAACCGTTTCTTTGATACGGCACATTGTTTTGATCACACCACCTTGAATTTTCATTGTTGTATCGATGTCGATTGTTCATGATTTTTTTCTCCATAATCATAAGTTTCAAGTAGCCTTGCTAAATACCACTGGGCTTTTCGCAAGTCTTCTTTTTGATTTTTATATTCGTAACGCCAAATATATTTAATAATGTTCCCCTTCAAGTAGCCTTGGAATTGTCGAGTAGTCATAGAGGCTTGAATAGCTTGTATGCACTCAATATCTCCAGTGTTGTAATGTGGGGGTTGATTTACATTATCCATAATTACTCCTTAATTGGTTCGTAACAGTTAGCTTGGTCTCTGACCCGCTTAGAATCATAAGTATAAACTTAAAGTTTCGTTGAGTACATCAACGCTTATCTTGCATCGATTCTTAGGAGACGTATACGCTTTCGGACCTCTAGCCGCACTAGGCTCCACAGGTGGTTGTATCAACTAACTGTTACGATATTTCTTTTTCAAGAAATTCCGATTGGACTCTTCGTATGCTTGAAAAGTAGGATAAACTTCCATGCCATAAGCACGGCGTTCAGTGCAATTCTTCTT
>VTLG01016444.1_pt1 | contig 30415 bp, 52 predicted proteins | sample 4694571 | NCBI WGS metagenome assembly VTLG01 (sample SAMN12604809, study PRJNA352737) | marine metagenome | biome: ENVO:00000447; feature: ENVO:00000209|ENVO:00000569|ENVO:01000036; material: ENVO:00002151; isolation source: viral sequences binned using virsorter ...
AGTTACAACCAACGAATACACCCGAAGGCTTCAAGGTTGCACCAATAGATTCCGAAATCGTACCACTAGCTTCAATACAGATTAAGTCACCAGTATACAGTTTCTTAGGAGCACGAGTTATAGTAGTTGGTGAAATAACACTTGACATCCCACCTGTATTATAATTCTGCCCCTTCTTACGAGCAGGAAGAAAGCCACGTAATGCTCTTGTACTAGACATTATATTTCTCCTTCCAATTGTTTAGGACTACTCCTGAAACGATGGAGTACGTCCTTTAAATGTTCTCGATTTGCTATTATTAGAAATAGGCATACGAGCATTAGATGAGTTCATTAATTGTGCATTAACAGCATCTAACATATCATTTGCTTTACCTCTATAATGCTTTCTTTTGGCCTCTAGCTTTACTGTGGGTATTTTACCCAAAGCAATATCTCCACGACAGACAACTCCAGCATATCGGCCTTCTTCTCTCACGACAGAAGTTGCTCCCATCTCAGGTACTTCTTCAGGAGTAATAAATTCCCATCCTTGCTGTTGCTTCTTACCAACTTCCTGATAGTCATCCTGACCATTAAGAAGTATTCTTAACCAGCCTAGAGATAGACCCTGTTGCCGAAATCTTTCTTCAACAGCAGGAGGTATGTAAGTTGCATTTGGTTCTTCAAAGACGTATTCTGTTTCCTCTCTGGTTTCGTTTTCCCTTGTCTGAGAATTACGTGATTCAATACGTGTCATACTTTCTCCTTCCACGTTACAGTTTTATTGCTGTGTACTCACCTTCAGCATCTTGTACCTTCAGTTTTTCAGCAGCATATTGTTCAAGGGGTATACCCCAATTATTGGCAAGCCTTACATCTTCTTTCGTTAGCTTTACCTTTTTATTGGAGCTAGGGGTTGAACGTGAAGCCCCTGCTACCACTTGAGCAGGTTGTGACGGTTGTTCCTGCACCGATTCTTTAGTAGCAAACTTATGTGGAAATTCCGTTTTAAGTCTACTATCAATCTCATTATAGAAATCAGGATCACTTGGATCAAAACCCTGTTCCTTTAAATCTGCATCTAAAGCTAGAGCAGCAGCAGTCATTATTCTATCTTGACCAAACCAGCTATTCTCTGGTTTCTGTGACCATTCAGCAGCTAAAGGATCAACTTGGGGTTGCTGTTGTTGTTGCTGTTGCAACTGTTGTAGTTGTTCCTGTGTATATTGAGGCTGCTGTGGTGCTGCATCTTTAAACTGAGCTTTAGTAACATTCAGAGTTTTCAAATCATTTTGAGCATCATTTAAAAACTCTTGTGCCTTTAATATCTTTTCTGAATTTCCTTCTTCATGAGCCGTAGCATAAGCTGCCCTAGCTAGTTCAAGTTTATCTGTAATCTGCTTTTCATTAGCATCCAGATTTAACTTACTGATATTGTGAAACTCTTTTTCTCTTGTACTTAAACGGGTATTCAGAGCTTCATTCTGTTGTATTAACTGGGCAATCTGAGCATCACGTTCTTTTCGTTGACTTACTAATTGCCGTATTCTTTTCTGAGCACCCTTGGTTTCAATACCGTCTAGCTCTTGTGGGTCTTCTGCTTTCTGTTCAGGTTCTGGCTTTGGCTCTGGTTCTTCTGTTTTTGCCTCTACCTTTGGTTCAGGTTCTGGAGTTGCCTCCTCTTCCTTTTCTACCTCAAACTCTACTTTTTCTACTTCTTCTGAACTAGGTGGTTCTACCTCAGTCCATTCTTCATTGTCAATCATCGTTATTCCTTTCGTTGCTTACGAAGCATACGGGTTTACGTATTACTATATTATACTACATTATAAAATATAATGCAAGTACTTATGATCCACTTGTTAAATTAAATGTTGGATCTAGATCTCGTGGATGTTCTACTCTACATATAACCTGATCATCAAATAATAAAATAAGCCTTACAGACTTATAGAATAGTTTCTGACCAGCATGTTTAGCATAACATACATAATCTCCTTCTTGACACCAATCTCCATTAGGGAACTTATTCTCATCTTCATAAGCTAAGTCTCCTATAGAAAGTACTCTTCCTACCGTAGTAAGATATGCCATATCATCCTTGGTAGAATCAGGAAGCATTATACCTCCCTTTGTAACTCCTTTTATACTAACGGGCCTTACTAGAATATGGTAGCCCGGTATTTCTGGCAAAGGATTTGGATCTTTAACTTCATCCTCTGTTATCCACATATCATTTTTAATTGCATTTCCTAAGTGTACTTGCTGCATTTACTCCTCTTCTTCATATATACGACTCTTTACAACAGATGTAAAGGTTTGCCTAGCCCATTCAATTCCTTGAATATGACCAACCAATTGCTTATAATGAGCATATGTTTCTGCATTACCCTCACTCATAGCATTCTTTAATCTGTTTAATTCATCGTTGTAGGTTTTAATAACTTCATCCCAAATTTCCATTATTTAACTGGACTTGGGTACTTCCATGCAGAAGCATCGGTCTGGTTTAGAACACCTTTTTTAGCTCGTTTACCAGCACCACCGTCTGCAATAGATTTCTTTGTATAATCACCATATGCACCACCATCACCATTCGGTACATGTGTTGGATAACCACCTTTTGTCACACCCTTAACATCGTTAGGGTAGTGTACTCCTTGATATTTAGGCATCATCGTTCTCCTTCTTCTGCTTGGGTTCTTTAGAAACAACATCTTTTATAACGTCTGCTATTTTAAAATCTCTTTCTCTGGAATCTTTATCTTGCATAGCAGCTAGACGTTCCATAGCTTTAATACGAACAGATTCTATATTGCTATCAATTTTTTGCTGATCTAGCTCTGCTTTAATAACAGCATCCATAGCCTTTAAATTTTCCTGAGACTCAATTTTATCTTCTTGCATAGTAATCTTAGAAAGGATATCCAGAGCTTTCATAGTTTCTTTACTGGATCTATCCATGTCATTCTTTTCTTTCTTGAGTTCTGTAGTCTGTCCTTGAACGTGAGCATCTATAGTTAGCTGTGCCTGTTCCAGTTCAAGTTTCTGAGCATCCAAGGCAGCATCAGCAGCATTCTTGGCAGCAGTAATCTGTAACTTCTCCTGCTCCAGTTGTAGCTTCTGAGCTTCAATAGCAACCAGTTGTTGTTCAGGAGACTGTGACTGACCCATTGCCTGATTAGCATTAAGTACTTGCTTGGCAGCTTCTGCCATAATAGCTTCTGTTACGTTTGGTCCTTGCTGTCCTACTTGCTGCATTCCCATTTGAGTTATACCATTCATCTGTTCCTGATATTTCAGAATCATATGCTCCTGTATGTTTGCTTCCAGAACAGGTTTAATCCTTTGCATAAGAGGATTAGCACCATTCATGGGATCTTGCATATAGGATGTCTTAACCTGTACATGGGCATCATGGTTCTGTCCGGGGAAAGCTGCAATAGCTACTCCTTTGACTGCTGCCATAATATCTGATACAGGATCAAGTGGTTTAGGTTTCTGTTTAGGTGGAAGGATCTCTTCCATATTGGGCATGTTGGCAGCATTTAGAATAGTTCTATTCAAAGCTTCCAGATTAAACATACCGGGAGGTGATTGCTGTGCCATTTGCATAGCCATTTGTGCAATCATAAGACGATGAGCATTAGATGGAATATTAGGATCACTGACGGGGATCACATCCACTCTTCCATCAAAGTCAGACTTAAATATGTTCCGACTTTCATATGGCACATCATAAGGATATTCACTTGGTAGATAGTCGTAGTCTATCCTAGCCAAGATCCTAAATTCATCTCTCTGGGATTTATGCAACCTCTTATGGATTGCAGAGAAGAATTTACTGGATGCTTCCAGTAGTGCCATAGTTGTACCTACAGGTCCGTAAGAAGATGCTTCCGATACAATTTGCTCTGTACTGTCGGCAAACTTCTGACCTGCTGCTGTTACGAAACCCAACATCTGGAACAAGGTCGAGGAAGGCTCTTTGTAGGGGAGAGGAACGATAGCCTTTGCCAAGTCCATACCTGTAGATTCAACTTCTTTAAACTCACCGGGACTGATAGGATCATTGTCACCAACCATCCTAACACCCTTTGCCTTAAAACCTCCCGGCAGATTTGCAAACTGACCTGCATCAACAAGACTTCTCATTGCTGCTGTTGCACTCATGGTAAGATTACCAAGGAAGTGCATGAGGCCAAAACCGTAGAAACCAAAACCGGGAACGAACCTATAATGTACAAAATGAGATATACGTTCCTTGTTCTTATCCTCCAATTTATAATTTCTACGTATACAAAGAACCTTACGAGATTGCTCCTCTATCGTAACGATATAAGGAAGTGCAATTCCTTCTTCAGAGTTAGGTTCTTCGATCTCTAGGAAACAATGCTGTTCCAATAAAACATATTGTGGATCTGTATCCATTGCAGGAGACAGTCCCAATATCGTATCCATCTTGGATGCAAAAGATGTAGGTTCAGGACTAGATGCTTCTGGTAACTCTGTATCTGAATAGATACCTGAACGAATATCTTTTGCCAGATCAATGGGACTACGATATATTACATGTGTATACCTGTCTGCCTTGGAAAGATTACTGGCATAGTAGGATACATAGAATTGATCAATAGGAACAAATTCTGAGACAGGACGTTTCAGATTTGCATCATAGTATACTTTCTTGAATGCAGAACCAATCAATGGTAGATGGAACAACATTCTTTCAAACTCATCAAAGTATTCTGGCATCTGCTCTGTGAGCTGGTAATTCATAAAGTTCTTGACACGATTGGCTTGCATGTCACGTTCTGGAGTGGACTTGCCAAGTATCTGTGTCTTGATTGGACCTGCTGATGGGAACAATTCCTGTGAGGCTTTACTCTGGAACTTAACGGCTGATTCAATTAGTAATGGATGTACAGCCGTACATGCTCCTTCAAATGGTTCAGATGTTTCTTGTATCTTCAGACCAAGTAGATCAAAGCCTCGTTCAAACATTGACTCCCAATCACTACGGGAATTTTTATCGGCATCGTAATTGTTATAGACATCTTCGGCAATCTGGTTAAGTTCTTCATCATCTAGTTTCTCTGCCAGATTACCATACCATTCTTTTACTGGTTCTTCGGCTTCCATCTCAACAGTAGTTGAGAAATCCACAATTACTCCCCCATCAGGCTCCAGTTCAAATGTTGCTTCCTGTTCCTCATCCATACTTACAGGATTCATGGGAACAACATTAGCCAGTTCCTTCTCTATTCTATCAAATGGATTTCGTTCTGTTGCCATTAATTATTTCCCCATTTTTATTAAATATTTATATAAAAAATTTCCCATTACACTATTATACACCTAAACTTTCCAATATGCAACCCTTTTTTTTCTACGAGGTTCATCTTCCCAATCAGGATCATCAGGATGAGACAAATGCCATGACTCTTTCAAGTAATGAATTGCCATTGTCAAGGCATCTACCTGATCATCATGAGCAGCATTTGGAAACTGTATAAGTTCTTCCATAAGATCGTCAGCCCACTTTTTATTTCTAGGTATCCATACTCTTCCAGATTCTATCATGGGAGATGCTGCATAGACACGGCTAACCTTATCTCTATCTGGTAAGTATTCCAGAACAGGTAGGCCAGATCTTCTCATGTCCTGTATGAGAGACTGTCCACTAGCTTTCTTCTCTATGATACAGACATCAGGCTTGTAGTCCCTGTACATCATCTGTGCCATTCGTCTGAGTTCCGGGTATTCAAACCTACCTTTGATATTGCCCAGAAGAATAAGGTTGGACATAAACGATTCTTTTCCCATATCGTCTTCAGCATAGAGGGAGAATATACCCCATGTCTGTATGACAGAGAAATCTGCTGTAGTCTTGGTGGAGAATGCTGTGTCATACGTTTGTAAGACAAAATCACAAGTAGGAGGCTCGTTATTTTCCCACCATTTCAACCACCTCTTTTTAATCAGACCCCCTTCTTCTGGAGTAGGGTTCTGCATGTACAGGGCATTCCAGTATCTTGCCCCGTTGGATGCCTTAATTTCATTTTCATCTATTTGTAATATTTTATCTGGTTTCCATTCTGGGAAATAAGACGATCCCTCTGGAAGTTCCAGTAATTTTGCAGCCTCATCGTCCAGCCATGCTGGTATCTTTATAACATCCCACGGTAATGTCTCGTATTGATCCATTTCTTCCTGTTGTTTCAGGAGCCAGCCACAGAGATCATCATAATGATACCTTGTATTAATGATTAATATGGAACCATTGGGCATTATACGTGTTCTTAGACCAGCAGGATACCATTCCTTGATATATCTACGTCCAGCTTCGGAATAGGAGTCTTCTTCGGACATAACATCGTCCAGAATTGCTATGTGTGCTCCTCGTCCTGCAATTTGACTACGTACACCAGCAGCATAGTAGGTGCCACCAAGGTTTGTTTTCCATTTTCCTGCTGCACGAACATCGGTTCTAAGGGAGACACCTTTGAATATGTCCTGAAACTTCTCATCATTGACCAGATCCCTTACAGATCTACCGAAATCACTGGATAACTGGTCACTATGGGACACTGTTAGGATCTCATGTTCAGGATGACGACCAATATACCATGCAGGAAACAGTTTGGAGCAGATAACAGACTTAGAACTACGGGGAGGGAGGAAGACCATGAGCCTTTTTATCTCTCCAGACTCTAGTTTATTTAATTTATCAGAGATTACCTCTATATGTTTACCCATTTTCCAATCGGAGACAAGACTTGGAGCCATTAAACGTACAAAAGTTAAGAAATCTTGTTTAGATTCTTGCTCTATAGTAGTATTTAATAGATTATTAAGTTCTAAGAATGGTAATAGTATGTTTGGATTATCTTGATTAACTTCTATATCCATTAAAATCCTATAATTGTAAGGGAAAAGTAAATAATAATAAAGAAAATACTAGTAATATAAGTATCCTTAGTATTCTTTATATATTATAAAGTATATTATACATTATATAGACTCTCTTTGTCAAGTATTTTTTTTTGAAAAGTTATAGACCCTAGTATTTTTGGTAAATATATGGCATACCCATATTGTGGAACGTGGGCATGGGGTGATTCTTTGGGGTGGGGGTGATTCTCATTCTCATTGAGATTGGTTCTCAGTTGCAATGGATACCTTAATGAGAGTAGTTCTCATTATTATTGAGAATAATTCTCATTACCATTGAGAGTAGTTCTCATTACCATTGAGAATAGTTCTCATTACCATTGAGAATAGTTCTCATTACCATTGAGAGTAGTTCTCATTTGCATAGATGATGACAATCCCTAGTTGTTGCATCCTTGCCACATGTGTTACATATATACCACACCACAAAAACCCTAGAATATGGCCGAATTGTGTTGCTATTGTGTTTGAAATAAATCATCATTTTTATATATTTATTTTAGTTTACCCCTTGTAATTGACGATATCGTACCTATATTTATATTAGTGTTAATCAATAGGTGATTTATGGAATACGAAGATTTAAGCAAAATATATGATTCAGTTGGTGCATATTGGTTTGACAGTCATTTTGGCACCCAACTAGAGGGAAGTATTTCCGGTTGTTTAATGATGGTTGCCACTAAGCATGGCAAGGATGCTATCTACCATGCTACCAGATACATGATGGATTTGGGCTTTAATGTGGGACCATATGCATTAATGGAGCAAGAGTATGATATCGACTAGTAACCCCTAATAATCCCATAATAACCCCTGGCTATTCAATTAGCAGGGGTTTTAGGGGTAGAAACACAATTTAGGTGATTTATGAGCCATAAAAGAAAACGACAAGCAAACAAGTCTAAAAGACAACCATTAGCTAATGAATTAGTAGCCAAAAATGTAATAGCTAATAATAACGGCCTTACATCTGATACATTCAATGCTAAATATGCATTCTCTGTTATGAATTCCAAACCATGCATATTTTTCCTAAATTCAGCTAGTGCCCATAAACAAATATTTTCAAATAATTAAAAAAAAAGCATTGGAGGCCTTGAAAATAACAAATTAATACCCATATACATAGAGTAGGCAGAGTTGAGCCAACTAGAGCAAGTATCTATCACCTAAATGTGGCAGGGTGTAAAAATAAGAGCCACTACCTATGGATAAGGAATAAAACAAAATGGCAGTATTGAATAACAAACTTACTTATATAGTTATTGTTACGACTGAAACCGTAGGAAACAACGTAACAACAGATATTCACAAAGCATTCGATATGGAATCAACAAACATAGTTGATTTTTATCAAGAGTTAAGAATATGCCAGAAAATGTGTGACAAAGTTGAAGTCTACCAATGGACTAGCCCAACACTAATAGACAACGGCAAAATTGGAACAGAAGAAAGTTTCAAGGGTGGAAGTTTTACGAAACTATAGAATAGGTGAATAATGGATATAATTTATGATCTAAGCAAACTACCGAAAGAATTGAGAGAAACTATTGAAAATAGTTCTAAATATTCTAGTTGGTTTTCTGAGTTCCCAACAAAATTATTGGGAATAGATAGTAATGCTAAAACAGTTAAGGGACAGAAGAAAAACGTATTAACTGGTATATTGTACGGAATCCCCCATACTGGTAGTGGTATTAATATGTGTTCTATGGCCGTTATAGCTGAGTGCCATGTAGCATGTTTGGTTACAGCTGGTAGAGGTGCCATGTTAAATGTATTCATGGGAAGATTAAGAAAAACACTATTTCTACAGCAATATCCTAAAGAATTCAAAATATTACTAGTTAAAGATATTAATAAACTAGTGACAAAATCTAATAATAAAAATATGATTCCAATGGTACGATTAAACGGAACATTCGATTATAGATGGGAAGTATTTTTTCCTGAAATTTTCAAAATGTTTCCTGAAGTACAATTCTATGACTACACCAAAATACCGAATAGAAAAACCAAACATATACCAAACTATGATTTAACCTTTTCATATTCGGGAGTAAAAGAGTATCAACCATATGTGAAGCAAGCTATAACCAATGGCATGAGACTAGCTGTAGTATTCAAACATAAAGATAGAATACCTGCCCAATTTTTAGGCATGGAATGTGTGGATGGTGACGATTCAGACATACGGCCTTATGATCCACATGGTGTGGTAGTGGCACTGTATGCTAAAGGTAAGGCCTTTAATGATACATCAGGATTTGTAGTGGATAATACATTCATGGGAGTGTGACAAAAATGACACAAGTAAAATTAAATAACCTACCACCTGAAAAAGTAAAACTAATTAAAGAATTATCCGAAGTATTAAAACCAACAGTACAGGAGATAGAAAACAAGAAAATAAAAACCACAAAAAATAACTATGGAATGTACCTATCACTCATGAGCAATAGAGGAAGTGAAAGTAAAGGAGTAGCTGAGATTATAGGACTAGCACTAATCCATGCAGGTGCAAATTATAATGGTGTAAAATCAGCATGGCACATAATGGGAGTATAAAATGAGCAATCAATACAACGATGCACTATTAGACGAACTATTCCAGAAATATCTGGAGCTAGGCTATGATGATCACGAGGCAGAACGTCTGGCATATGCAGAATTTGATAACTTAGGAGAGTAATATTATTATGGATAAAGTAAAATTAACCGAAGAACAGATTGACTATATTGCTACCCATATAGAGGAAGAACATGCTTTTATTGTTGGGTTAAGAACTGCAATAGAGAATGCAATAGAAGCATACAATGGAGGAGCTAGGTAGAAAATGATTAATCGTATACCAGTATTCCAAGTAGTAGAAGTATCCAAGAACCTACGTACGTTACAAGTAGGTGGTGAAGTTATAACAATAGAAACTAAAGATAAGAATGGAAGGGAGGACACAATAGATTTTTTCTCAGAAGGTAAGAAGTTTCCTGAAGATGTTTTGAAAGTTTTTGGAGTTGAAAGGGATTAAGAATATGCTGAAGGGTAAATATAAAACTACAGGCTACGATACCAATGGTATACCTAGGGTGTATGCTGTTGATAGCACTCAATTTATGTCTAAATTCTTAGCTCAAGGTGAGGCATGGAAGTATCTAAACCAACCTAATCCCAGATACGATCTCATGCCATTGGATGAGTGGACATTTGAAACTGAAAAGATAGGGATAAGCAAATGGGTAAACGTATAGCCATAGGTGTACCACTAGCTATGGTGGTTGGACTTATGTTAACATCTATATATAGTGAAGGTATGGGTGTTGGGTTTTGGTTTGGTGTTGGTTTAATGGAAGCCGGACTGCTAGGAATAGCATGGTGTGGTATTAATGCAACAGTGGAGGATTAAATGGAATGTTCTGCTCTATATGCAATACCTCTCACCTCAGAACGAGAGGAATTTATAAAAAAATATAGTGAGTTATACAATATGCCAGCATGGAAGTTTATTACACTGTGCATAGATATAGTACATGACATGGACGATGACACAATATTTGATGACAAACTAAAGGAGACAATGCAATGAGAACCGATAGTGCCATTAAGTTAGTGAACACCAACGATCCCGTTTATAATAAACTCACAGTAGGGGAGGACGGCAATAGAATACCAACCGATAGAAGTGTCATGAAATTAGCTACATCCATAGGTAACTGTAACCTATTGAAGTATAGACCAATTCTTGTCAAGAGTAGAGGAAAAAAGAAACAATCTTATACTATAGTGGACGGCCAGACCAGATACCTAGCTTGCCAACAGTTAGGTATACCATTTTATATGCAGGAATTGGACAAAGATATAACCGAAGGTATGCTCTCTATATTAAATACCAATCAAAACAACTGGACACTAACAAACTTTGGAGATTATTGGGCTAGTCAGCCAAGAAAAAAGAAAATCTATACCAAATATATGGAATACTATAGGGATAATGATGTAACACATGGTATATTATTATCTATTTGGAGGGAACAACACCGAAGAACTGGTAACAATCAAGACTTTAAGGAAGGCAAACTGCAATGGAATAGTCAAATACAGAATCATGTAGAGGATATGCTACATAAATTCAAACGACTAAAGTATGCTACCTTTAACCCACCCCTTACCCCATCAACAGTAAAGAAACAAACCTTTCAATCGGCTATGCTAACAGCCTTACACACAAAGGAGTTCGACTATAATAAGTTTCTTAAAAACCTGTATGATAACAAACACTTATTCAATAAGTTAGGCAAGACAACAGCATTCTTGGAGGAGATATATAGAATAGAAAACCTATAGGAAAATCCTATAGTAACTATAGATTGACAGTGTGAATGAGAATCATTCTTAGTATAGGAAAATCCTATAGTAACTATAGATTGACAGTGTGAATGAGAATCATTCTTAGTATAGGAAAATCCTATAATATGTATAGGAAAAAAAATATTTTTACCTCTTGAAATCTCGAAGGCTAATACCTATATGTATGTTAGTTCTTTTCAACCAGAGTGTTTCATGTGAAACATTCCAACAAAGGAGCCTTCTAATGGAAACATTAGCAGACTTGAATAAGAAACAGGAGGCTGAGTTTGAGGCTCTTGTTTCTCGTCAGGATAACATCGGGCTTTTTACCAATGTCGGTATCCAGCTCGACTCTCCTCTGGATGAGAAGTTTAGTCACTTTCCTCAAGATGAAGTGATTAAGGTTCTCACTGATAAGTATAATCAGGTTCTCAAGGGATTGGGAGTTGATTACACTGTCCAGTATAAAACCGGCCAAGTTAATAACTATAAGAATGGCTGGTATTGTCACAAGGGTATTGGTGGTGAGTCCATCTTCAGTGTGGATGATGATACCTTGACCATTCCTTTTGGAGTTTCTAAAATTCTTGAAGTTCTCTAGGTAATTGAGGGGGAGGAGAAATCCTCCCTCTTTCTTACTATAGGAAAGTACAATACCTGTTATAGATAGAAATAATAAATTATTCTGGTATACTATATTTAATATAATATATATGATATAATAATGAGGTTATAATATGAGTAAAGAAAAATTAACTAATGTAAAATTAGTAGAGATAGACCAAGCATTTCTTAGACAGATGGCTACAAACTTAGGAAGGATGAAGGCTACATTAACTATGCTTCATCAATATGAGTTTGGTCTTGACAAGATGGGTATGGACATGGTAAAAGGAACATTATCTAATGTCGAAAGTGAACAGGACATTTAAACACCCTGAGTACTCAGACATAGATACCATGTTGCAAGATATGTCTGGGTTGTTTAATATGTTTAGGATGAAAGTAAAAAGAAAAGGGAAAGGATTAAGAATAATTTCTGGCAATAAACATTATCAACTGGAGATAAGAAATGAGAGTCAATTACAAGGACCATCGTGATATACCATATGACATAGCCGAATGGGTTAAGTCAGTGGCAGGGGTACATAATGTGTATGCTCTGGACTTGGAAGATATAAATTCTTTAGTAAATGAGTACGAAGAATGGCAGAAGGAAGTAGCATAATGTTTGATTATAAAATGTTTGACCATGACAAGATTGATTTTGAAGTAGAAAAGTTTAACCTTGCATCCTATACAGATGGGTTCGTTGCTATACCCTCACATATAGGTGTAGGTCTTAGACGTAAAGATACTAGAGACACTCTTGCCATAGTCTCTGATGCCTATGAGCCAGTGCAATACAAGGATATAGTAACTGGTGTGCAAGAAGCTATAGGTCTATCCGATATGGACTTAACCGATGCCACATATGAGACTAATGTCTATGACAATGGAGCAAGGCTTGAGCTACGTGCTAAGTTCCCTGCTCATGAAATACAGATAGACAAAGGAGACACAGTTATACCTGAGTTTGTCTTTCGTACTTCCCATAATAGAACATGGGCTAACAACGGCATGATGGGATTGTGGAGAGGCTTCTGCTTTAACACATTAGTATCAGGAGATAAGCTGGCCTATGTCTATGGTAGGCACACCAAGAACTTCAACGTGCTAGGCTTTGCCTCAAAGATAGAGAAGGCTTCTGAATACATAGCTGGTGGTGGTCTACAACAGATGAGGAACTGGTATCACACAGAAGTTAGTCGTGATAATGTAATCAATCTGTTCACTCATACCTTGGCTAAGAAGACTAATAACATTAGCCGTAAGGTGGAACCCAACAAGGTGATGCTCTCTAACCTAATGAAAATCTTTGACGAGGAGAACCGACACCTACATGGAAGAGGTAGCTATGAAAAGTATGGTACACAGAACAAAGGTACTCTGTGGTCTGCATATCAGTCAGCTACCTACTGGAGTAGCCATGATAAGAATGGTGGTAGACCATCCCATACTACCATAGGTGGTAGAGAAGACAAGGTAAGGAAGATGTTACACTCACCACAATGGATGCAACTAGTAGCATAAGGATAAGGCTATGAAATTTACTGAAGAATTTACAAAGACATGTTTAGAGGCCGTCATCAATGACCTCAAGAATGAATGTATTTTATCAATTGATGATGGTAGGCATAGTCCATCAATGCTGGAGGGGGATTTCTGGATTGATGTGTACAACCCAGACAACGAAGAGACTTTTAGTATCAATTACAGTTGGGACTACACAGTAGATGATGATGATTTTGATATTGTGTTACCCGTCAGTATAGTTGCCTACCCAACTGAGGAGTATGAGAAAGATGGCAAAACTTTTATTCGGGAAATTGCAACTGGTGATTGTGTAGTAATATCAGGAGATGATAAATGATTGTAGTATTTAACGATAGCTTTGGGTCTGATGCTTTTGAAGAAACAATTAGAGCTGTTAATACAATATCAAAAGATAAAATATCTTATGTATTCATTGACGATTTCGAGAGTGATGAAGGAGAATTTGCATGGAATATATGGATAGATAATAAGGAATAGAACTATGAAAGATCAGAGAGTAGTAGGCAAACGAAAGAATAATCCAGTAGCTCAACAGCTCTCTGATCCTATGTGGAAGATGAGGGTTGTTAAGAGTAAGGTTGTATACAATAGAAAGAAAGTAAAGGATCAAGATTATGTGGGTGATAGTGAGTACAGATCCAGAGGGTGAGGACTACCCCTTGCCTGATGTTCTCTTGAATGATGATGGTACAGCCAAGATATTTAAGGATGAACAAACGGCATGGGTTTATATGAGGAAGTCTATCATGCACTATGATCTTCCTCCAGAAATGCTAGACTTTGACACAATAGGAGTAATGAGGGTACACTAATGGCAAACAAAATAGAATATTCTAAAAGAAAGTTTGATGGTAAGTGGGTACGTTGGGAGTTGATGGATTCTTTTAAGCCCAAGAGTAAGGGTGGTATCGGTTACACAGACTCATGGAATAGATGGGTGTGGGTAGCCACAGATGTTTCTAAGGACCGTCCTCATGAAAGCACACTCAAGACTAATTAAGTATATACATCAAGGGCCAGCCAATAAGACAGGCTACCAAGCCTATGTATATACTGATGATGGTGACGTAAGGGTGTTAAAAGAATCTGTTGACAAGTCTGTCATAGAGGAGTATGTTACACAATATAACAAGGAGCTAGAGACTAATGGACATTGAGAGAGAGCTTAGAAAAAACGTGAAGGATTTACAAGAGCAATTGCAAAGGGCATACCGTAGAATCAAAACCTTACAGGATCAGATACACAGTGAACGTAGGCAAGCATTCTATAACGATCACTTCTCATCAAAGAATAATTCTGGATGGGCAATGATGGATAGTCCACCCGAATATCCTGAAGAGTACCTTGAAGAAGGACATAAAGAAATGACGTATCCTACTTCAGTATGATGGAGGATGATGCCAAGCTGTTAAGTAGGCATAACTTCCTTGAAAAATATGGTGGACATAGTGAGTGGTTCTATGATAAGATACATGGTGAATTGATACGAGAAATTTTAGCTGACTCTCTAAAGAGTATAGAGCAAAGGGAGTTAAACCAAATGAGAAGAATAACTGTTAAGGAGTGGAAGACAATGGGTAAAGTAAAGGCATGGTTAATGGACATGGAGGAGGATGCTACCCATCTATCAAAGGATGAGTGGATCAGGAAACATGGACAGGCTAGGGAATATATCTTTGATAAGGTTCAAGATGAACTGTCAGAGGTACAGGGGGAATTGGATTTAACCAACAGTTAGAGCAGGATAATGGCAAACACAATGATACAGAGGGAACGGCAAAGATTATTCCGTTCAATTCGTAGACAATATATGCACGAGGGATATGATATGAAAGAATCCAGAAGGTTAGCTAAGATGGAAGTGGATGATATCATGTCGGATAAAGAAAACTTTATAGATAATTTTATTAGAGATACATGGGAAGATGCTGATGAATAATTGTGTAATATGTGTAGAGTGGATTGATTCGGCAGAATATGATGATGCTTCATGGAAAACACAGAAAGAGGTAGAGGAATTAACTCCAATGAGAATTAAATCATGTGGAATGTTAGTCAATGAGGATGATTTATACATCACTCTTGCTGGTTCTATTGATAACTATGATAAGAAAACAGAAGCACAATATGGTGGTTTGATATCTATTCCTAAATGTGCAGTCTTAAAAAGATTATCTTTACCAAGGGTATTTACAGATGACTGAGAATGGATGGGTTAATCTAGAGGATCACTTAGGTACGGATATTACAGTAGTAAATTCAGCAAGGGTATCCTTTGGTAAACAAATAAATATTATGAACGAACCAGATGAAAGGTTGATAGCTTATCTTGCCAAGCATAATCATTGGTCACCTTTCTCTCATTGTTATGTAGTGTTCCGTATCAGAGCACCAATCTTTGTAGCTCGTCAGTTAGTCAAGCATCAAGTGGGCTTGGCTTGGAATGAAATAAGTAGAAGATATATTGACAAGCCTCCTGAATTTTGGTATCCTGCAAAGTGGAGAGAGAAAGCTGAAGATAAGAAGCAAGGTTCAACAGACAATGAAATACATGGTAATCAATGGGTGCAGGAGAAGTATAATAAAGCTATTGAACTGTGCCAGAAAACGTATGAGGATATGATAAGGGCAGGTGTCTGTCCTGAACAAGCCAGAACTGTACTGCCTCAGTCACTCTATACTGAATGGTACTGGAGTGGTAGTCTCTATGCATTTGCCAGAGTATGTAATCTTAGATTGAGTGCAGATGCTCAGGAGGAAACGAGATGGGTAGCAGAATGGATATCATATCATATGCACAAACTATATCCCGTATCATGGAGAGAACTTATAAAGCATAAACTAGAGAAGGAAGAAGAGATGAGTGAACGTATGAAAGAAATATATGACGGCACTTGGCCGGGTCCGGGGGTGTGATGAACCAACAGAAATGGTTGGATAGGGGGCCATGCCCTAAGTGTGGATCAAGTGATGCAAATGTAAATCATTCGGAAGGATACTCCTTTTGTTTCTCTTGTGAAACTAGATTTGGTGATAACATTTTATCCATGCCCAAGCAAGAGGTAAAGCCTATGAAAACTACAGGAAATTGGGGTGAGCTTTCTGATAGAAAAATATCTATGGATACTGCCAAGAAGTATGACACAAAGATTAAGGTTGAAGGTAATATAGTAACCCATCACTTGTATGCATACTTCAGTGAGACAGGTAATCAGATAGCTACCAAGGTACGACAAACAAAAGATAAAAAGATGTGGTCAGAGGGTGACATAGGAGAGGCTACTCTCTTTGGTCAACAAATCTTTTCACCCAAGGGTAAGTATGTAACTGTATGTGAGGGTGAAGTAGATGCCATGAGTGCTTATCAAATGATGGGATCAAAATGGCCTTGTGTATCTATCAAGACAGGAGCTTCTGGTGCATTAAGGGATTGTAAGAAGGCATTCTCTTATCTGGATAGCTTTGACCAAGTGGTCTTGTGCTTTGATATGGATAAGGCTGGAAGAAAAGCTACTGAGGAAGTGGCTCAGTTGTTTGCTCCTAACAAGTGTAAGATAATACACCTTGAGCATAAAGATGCCAATGAATATCTCAAGATGGGCAAGGGTGCATCCTTCACACAGGCATGGTGGAATGCTCAACCCTATACCCCTGCTGGTATTATTAACCTAAAGGATATAGGTACATCCCTTTATGATGAGGATTACTGTGAGACTTGTCTCTATCCTTGGCCTAATATGAATGAGAAAACATATGGCATGAGGACAGGGGAGTTAATTACATTTACCTCTGGTGCTGGTATGGGTAAGTCTTCTATCATGAGAGAGTTAATGCATCACTTGCTAAGAAATACAGAGGATAACATAGGTGTCTTGGCTCTGGAAGAAAGCATTAAGAATACTGCATGGAACATTATGAGTGTAGAAGCATCTGCCAGATTATATATTAAGGAAGTAAGGGAAGGATTCTCTAGGGATCAACTGGAACAGTGGCAAGTTAATACCATTGGCTCTGGTAGGTTCTTTGCCTTTGATCATTTTGGTAGCATAAGTAATGAGGAGATATTATCTAGGGTCAGGTTCATGGCACAGGCTCTTGAATGTAAGTGGATTATACTGGATCATCTAAGTATCCTAGTCTCTGGTCAAGAAGAATCTTTCGGGGATGAAAGGAAGTCTATTGATATGTTAATGACCAAGCTAAGATCTCTTGTGGAACAGACAGGCATAGGACTGTTGCTTGTATCTCACTTACGTAGACCTTCAGGAGATAGAGGGCATGAAGATGGCAAGGAAGTATCCCTCTCACACTTGAGAGGTTCTGCCAGCATAGCCCATCTCAGTGACGGGGTGATAGCCTTGGAAAGAAACCAGCAGGAAGATGATGAAGTGTTATCCAATACTACAGTGGTACGTATCTTAAAGAATAGATACACAGGTGAGACAGGTGTAGCTACACATTTATTTTATGATAGGAAGACAGGTAGAATGACTGAGATTGAAAACCCATTTGACACAGGAGATAATTAATGCCAATTAAATTTGATAGAAATTTATACAATAGATATGACTCCGTAACTAAAGAAACTATGAGTCATTGGTTATTGTCTAACGGTTATAAGGATATTAATACTGAAGAAACATATGGAGTGGATATTGTCTGTAAAGATAAGGATGATGTTGAATGTTACTTTGAAACAGAGATAAAAACAGGTTGGGGTGACTATTGGCCTGAGTCTTGGAAGGAGATACGTATTCCATACAGGAAGCATAAGCTCATAGACAAGTGGACAAAAGAAGGGTGTCTTGGTCCCTTAACCTTTGTTATATTTAATAAGAGCTTGGATCAGGCATGGTTTATGGATGGTGTAATGGTTAATAAGTGTAATGTTAAACCAGTAAATAATAGGAGAAGTGCCAATGAATTATTCTACCATATCAAAGTATCCGATGCAAAGTTGGTAAAGATACTACCAAGTCCAGCATTAAAGGAGAATACATATGACAAAGATTTACTCATTAATAGTAAGTACCCTAGCTAGATGGATTCCCCTCTTGGTCTTTATACCCATATTATCGTGGATGGTTATGATGGTTACCGTCTTAATCGTAAAGCACTATATAGAGGACTTACCTTACAGCAACGGATTTTCAATGTGGCTATGTTCTTTAATTACAGCTTACGTTTTCTGTCTGTATAACTTCATGAGGAGTAAACGTGTTAGTATCAATAACGAATCAAGCTGACCATCATCTGTCAGGTATAGTCAAGTCAGAGAATGCAATAGGCATAGAGCTTGGTGTTAAAGGTGGTGGTTGTGCTGGCTTTACTTACGAGTGGAATGTTTTACTTGACATTCCTGATAATCATGATATAGTACCACTCAGAGAAGGTAAGTTGTATATAAAGAAGGAAGCAATGATGCTACTCATGGACACAACTATAGACTTTTCAACTGGTATCAATGGTAACTATATTATATTCAAGAACCCTAATGCTACATCTCAGTGTGGGTGTGGGGAAAGTTTTGGAATATGAATAAAGAAAAAATGTGGGAGCACTGGTGTCCAGTGGAACATACGATTATGTACGTAGGAAAGGATGAAGAATGCAATTGGTGTGGACAAGATGAGGAATATGAAGAACGTAATCGTGGATATAGAAACAGACGGTCTTGATGCTACCAAGGTGCATTGTATTGTAGCCAAGGAAGTAGGCTCCTCTGATGTATGGACTTGGGATCATACTAATCTTAATGAGTTTAATAGTTGGTGTTCAAATGTGGATAAATTTATTATGCATAATGGTGTATCGTTTGATGCTCCTCAACTTAATAAGTTATTGAATACCAACATTAAACTAGGTCAGATAAAGGATACTCTTATCTTATCACAGTTGTTTGATCCTGTACGAAAGGATGGACATGGCTTGGGGGCATGGGGTGAGAGACTAGGATTCCCAAAGATGGAGTGTGATAACTTCTCTGAGTATTCAGAGGATATGCTAGAGTATTGCAAGAATGATGTGCTCCTGACAGAGAAAGTGCATGACCGTTTAAACGATGAGGGCAAAGGTTTCTCTGATAAATCCATTGACTTAGAGCATAAGGTACGAGCTATCATAGACCGACAAGAGAAGAATGGATTTGCTTTAGACATACGTAAGACTATAGGTTTATTATCCAAGCTATCTGATGAGGCTCATGCATTAACTGAATGGTCCCTTAAAGAATTTCAACCTACTGCTGTAGAACTGAAGACCAAGTGGAAGTACATACCGTTTAACATAGCATCCCGTAAGCAAATTGCTGAACGTCTTATGGATAGAGGATGGGAGCCTAAACTCTATACAGATAAAGATAACATTATAGTAAATGAAACCGTACTCAATGGTATAGACATGGATGAGGCGAAGAAGTTTGCACGATTCTTTCTCTTACAGAAACGTATAGCTCAGATCCAATCATGGATTGATGCTTACAACGATGACACTGGTAGGGTTCATGGCAGGGTACTGACCTTACGTACTATCACAGGACGTATGGCTCACAACTCTCCTAACATGGCTCAGATACCAGCAGTACGCAGTCCATTTGGTTTTGAGTGTAGAGATTGTTGGACTGTATCTAACCCACACACCCATTCACTGGTAGGTACAGATGCTTCTGGTTTAGAGTTACGAGTGCTTGCTCACTTAATGAATGATAAAAAGTATATTAATGAAATTTTAAATGGTGATGTACATACAGCCAACATGAAGATGGCTGGCCTCACCGACAGGGATCAAGCCAAGACATTTATCTATGCCTTTATGTATGGAGCAGGTGCTGCTAAGATAGGTAATATTGTTGGTGGTAAATGGAAAAGAGGACAAGAATTAATAGATAAATTTTTAGAGAATATGCCAGCCTTTAAACAACTTAGACAAGATCTAGAAATAGAATATCTAACTAAACCTGATCAACATAAAATAGAAGGAATAGATGGTAGACTATTAAAAGTCAGATCACCTCATGCTGTTCTGAATACTTATATACAGGGAGCCGGGGCTGTTGTGTGTAAGGATTGGCTTATTAATATGACTAGTCGTATAAAACAATCTGGGCTTGATGCCAAGCTGGTAGCTTCTATCCATGATGAATACCAGTTTGAAGTAGCCAAGAAAGATGTAAAGGAATTTGGTAAGATAACCAAGGAAGCTATTCAATACACAGAGAAAAAGCTGAATCTAAACTGTCCTTTAGATAGCACATGGAAGGAAGGAATAACATGGGCTGATACACATTAAAAAAGTTCTTGACATTTGTTTTTAGATATGAGATAATACGTTTTCAATTTAACAAAGGAGAAAATTAATATGTCAGTAATTTCAGGAAAAGCATACTGGGCTTCAATCGTAGCCCCTAACACTACCTTTGATAGTGATGGAGTGTGGAGCATTGATGTATGCAATCTGGATAAAAAGAATCTGGATATTGTTAAGAAGGATGGACTAACTGTTAAGAATAAAGGTGATGACCGTGGAGATTTTGTCACCGTTAAACGGAAGGTTCGTAACCAGAAGTCAGGAGAGCTTAATCGTGCTCCTACTGTGGTTGATGCACAGAAACGTACCATGATGAATACTGCTGTTGGTAATGGTTCTGTAGTTAATGTTAAGTACAATCCCTTTGATTGGGATTTTGGTGGACGTAAAGGTATCGGTGCTAACTTGAATGCTGTTCAGGTGATTGACCTTATACCTTACTCTTCAGATAATGATGGAGAAGATTTTGAAGTAGTAGCAGATGGATTCTCTGCTGAAGATTCTGATGAGGATATTACACTAGCATCTTAATGAAAGGAGGAATGGGGGTGGTGTAATGCCATCCCCTATTTCTATGGCTAAAATAGAAACATTAATACAGGATATACATAAACTTCTAGGGCCAGAAGATTCCAACTTGAATGAAGATTTAGTAAGTAGACAAATAGGAATCTTCTCTCAACATGTTGAACAACAGCTAAGAGATTTCTTGAAAGAGAAACCTACCTATCGTAAGGGATTAAGATTGTCTGGGATAGGTAGACCACCAAGGCAACTGTGGTATGACAATCAATGTGAAGAACAACCTATACCTTTGGATGCCAGTACTCGTATTAAGTTTTTGTATGGTCACATTCTTGAAGAACTATTGATACTCTTAACAGTTTTATCTGGTCATAAAGTAACAGAGGCACAGAAAGAAATTCATGTTGAAGGTATTAAAGGTCATCAGGATTGTAAGATAGATGATGTTCTAGTAGATTGTAAGAGTACATCACATAGAGGGTTTGATAAGTTTAAAAACTGTACTCTTGAGGATGATGATCCTTTCGGTTACATAGAACAGATATCAGCTTATGCAGAAGGTAACGATGTAGATGAAGCAGCATTCCTTGTTATTAATAAACAGACAGGGGAGATATGCTTAACACCAGTACACTCAATGGAGATGATCAATGCAGGAGATAAGATTAAGCAACTTAAAAAGGTTATTACTTCCAGTGTACCACCTGATAAGTGCTATTCCGATGTGGCTGATGGGGCTTCTGGTAATCGTAAACTTGCTATTGGGTGTCTATACTGCAACCATAAGAAACTTTGCTGGCAAGATGCTAACCAAGGTCATGGCATACGTGTGTTCCAATATGCACAAAGTAAGAAGTATCTTACGAAAGTATCAAGAACTCCTGATGTCCCTGAAGTTCTAGATTGGTAATGCATTGGAAAATTAGAGGAACCCGTAGAAGGTTCAGACCTAATCCAGATAAGTTTGGATTTGTTTATGTTATCACTAACAAGAAAAATGGGAAAGCATACATAGGATGCAAGCAATATTTTCTTGGAAAGAGTAAACTAAATTCAAAGTGGGAAACTTATATGGGTTCCTCTAAGGCTTTACTACAAGACATTAAGAAGATAGGTAAGAAACATTTTAAGTTTGAAGTTATAGCAGAGTATAAGAATAAACGTAGCCTAAGATATTATGAATGTTATTTTCAAATGAAGTATAATGTATTAGCAACAACATTGGAGGGAACAGATGAACCTGCATTCTACAATTCCTATGTAGGAGGTAAGTGGTACAGACCTGTGGAACATTATTTAGATGAAGATCAAAGACCCAGATGATATATTTATAGACCCTATTATTCAGTATGATAGGAGGTATCCTGAACGTAGATTATACTTGGCTGTAATCTTACAGGCTCTCCTTGATGCTACGAGGATTAAAGGGAATATAAATAAGAGGAGAGCTACTTCATGGTTCCAATGTAGTATTGGAGTTACGTGTGATAACTTTGAATTTATATGTGACCATGCTGGAGTAAACCCCGGATATGTTAGAAGTTTTGCTTATGAAGTTATTCACTCAGAAGACCCAAGATCTTTTCGTTACAAGATTACTAAGTATAAAAGAATGATAGCAAAGGAAGAGGAAAAGAATGAAGAAGGATAGTGTCAGGGATCATCAGGTAGGTGGAGATCATTATAAGAACTTGACAATACAACCAACTGAATATATAATGGCTAACGATTTAAATTTCTGTGAAGGTAATGTAGTTAAGTATGTTACAAGGCATCGTGTAAAGGGTGAAGGCTTACAAGACTTGTTAAAGGCACGACATTATATTGACTTGTGCATTGAATACTTATATGGGGAGAATAGTGATGAGTCTACCAACTGAGTACCAGAACTTTATTTACTTATCCAGATACTCCCGATGGCTGGAATCGGAAGGCCGTAGGGAAACATGGGATGAGACTGTTAATAGATTAATTAGTTTCTTTAGGGTTCATGTAGAAACAAACCTTGGAGTTAAGGATCAACTTGATACCAAGGATTGGAGTATGATACGTAATGCTATTCTTAATCTTGAAGTAATGCCTAGCATGAGATCGTTGATGACTGCTGGCCCTGCTCTTGAGAGGGAGAACATAGCTGGATATAATTGTTCTTATATACCAGTGGATAATCCAAAGTCCTTTGATGAGATACTTTATATTCTTATGAATGGTACAGGTGTAGGCTTTTCTGTTGAGAGACAGTATGTCAATCAGTTACCTACCATACCAGACGTAGAGTTTGAGAGAACAGATGATGTTATTAGTGTGGCTGATTCCAAGGAAGGATGGGCTAGAGCATTTAAGGATTTGATATCCTACTTATATTCAAATAGAATACCAAAGGTAGATGTTGGCAAGGTACGTCCTGCTGGTTCCAGATTAAAAACCTTTGGAGGTAGAGCCAGTGGTCCTCAACCGTTGGTAGATTTGTTTGACTTTACCATACGTAAGTTTGAAGAAGCCAGAGGTAGGAAACTAAACTCTATTGAATGTCATGATATAGTTTGCAAGGTGGGTGAGGTTGTAGTCGTAGGTGGTGTACGTAGATCTGCTCTCATATCTTTGTCTAATCTATCAGATGATCGTATGAGAGCAGCCAAGTCTGGTGCTTGGTTTAATACTGATCCACAACGAGCCTTGGCTAATAACTCTGCCGTGTATACTAATCGTCCTGACACTGGTGTATTTATGCAGGAGTGGCAGTCTCTCTATGAAAGTAAGAGTGGTGAACGAGGTATCTTTAATCGTGAGTCAGCACAATACAAAGCCTCACAAAATAAACGTAGAGCATGGGATGTAGACTTTGGAACTAATCCTTGTTCAGAGATTATACTACGTCCTAATCAATTCTGTAATCTAACAGAGGTAGTGTGTAGACATGAGGATGATCGTAATTCTTTGGCAAGAAAGATACGTATAGCTACCCTGTTAGGTACTATTCAATCTACACTCACTGACTTTGGCTATCTTAGAAAGAGATGGATAACTAATACAGAAGAAGAGAGACTGCTAGGTGTATCTCTTACAGGTATTATGGATTGTGAACTACTGCATACTTCCCCAGAGAAGTTATCTTACTCTGCTAATGTACCTTACTTAGAAGATAATCTTAAATATCTACGTAACGTAGCCGTGACAACGAATAAGAAGTGGGCAGAGAAACTAGGTATACCTCAGTCCACGGCTATTACTTGTGTGAAACCATCAGGTACTGTCAGTCAGCTAGTAGATAGTGCCAGTGGTATCCATGCTAGACATTCAGAGTTCTATATTAGAACAGTTAGAGGAGACAATAAAGATCCTATGACTGCATTCTTAAAAGACATGGGCATACCTAATGAACCTCAACGAGATGGTAATGTAGAATCTAAGGATGTTTCTGTCTTCTCATTTCCTGTCAAGACATATGCTAAGTCTATATATAGAAATGATCTTAGTGCTATACAACAACTGGAAATATGGAAGACATATGCAGAGCATTGGTGTGAGCACAAGCCAAGTGTTACTGTATCTGTGAAGGAAAGAGAGTGGATAGAAGTTGGTGCTTGGTGTTGGGATAACTTTGATCATCTATCTGGTGTATCTTTCTTACCTTATGCTGATCATAGTTATATACAAGCTCCTTATCAGGAGATAACCAAAGAGGAATACGGCAAAGCAATGAAAACTATGCCAAAGAAACGTATTGATTGGTCTTTACTTACAGAGTTCGAGAAGGAAGATACAACAAAAGGATCACAAGAACTGGCATGTACTGCTGGTGTATGTGAGCTGGTAGACATAACATGAAGGAAGGAAAAGTATGGGGTAATACAATAGACCTATTGAAAAGTCCTGCCGTTGAGATACATCAGATCTATATAAAGCCAAGAGCATACTGTTCTTTACATAAACATCAGACAAAGTTTAATGCTTTCTATGTTATCAAAGGTAAGCTAATGATAGAACGATGGAAGAATGACTATGATCTAACAGACCAGACTATATTACATGCTGGAGATTTTACTGTAGTACCACCGGGAGAATACCATATGTTCACAAGTCTTGATGAGTGTGTCAGTGGGCTGGAGATATATTGGAGTGAGTTAAATCATAATGATATTATAAGGAAGAACTCTGGTGGTATAAAAAAGTCTTGACAAACAGGTAGATATATGAAACAATTACGAAATGGAATGCCATAATGGGTTCCTAAACAAAGGAGAATGATATGTTAAACAATGACTTATGGCCTAGATATTTTATTGGGTTCGACAGAATGCTGGCAAATTTTCCAGCCCCTACTAATAATACAGATGGTGGGTATCCACCTTATGATATTGTTAAATCAGGTGAAGACACATACTGTATAGAAATGGCTCTTGCAGGTTTCACCAAGGAAGAGATTAGTGTTGAAGTTAAAGAAGAGTACTTAACAATAGCTGGAGATGCTAGTGATAGACATGATAACTCTGACTATGTTCACAAGGGAATTGCTAGGAGAGCATTCCAAAGGAAGTTTGTCCTTAACGACACGGTTGAAGTCGAAGGGGCTGACCTTACCGATGGGGTACTTCATATTCGATTAAAGCAGAACATCCCTGAAGAACAAAGACCAAGACAAATAACTGTTAATTAAGGAGACTCTATGAATACAGTCTATATTGGCTACGATCCTAAAGAGGATATGGCCTACCAAGTTTTAAAGTTCTCATTGGAACGTATAACAACGAAGCCAATAAGAGTAGTGCCAATTCGATTAGATGTAGTACAACGTATGGGTCTGTATCGTAGAGACTTTTCTGTTATGGACGGTCAGAGATATGATATGATTGATGGCCGTCCATTCTCTACTGACTTTTCCTTTACCAGATTCCTTGTTCCCTTCTTGAATATGTTTCAGGGTAAGGCTCTGTATATGGACTGTGATATGTATATGAGGACAGATGTAGCAGACCTATTTGATCTATGTAATTTAGATTACTATCCTCTATGGTGTGTACATCATGAGTATGAACCAGAAGCCAGTAGCAAGATGGATAACAAAGTACAAGAACCATATCGTAGAAAGAACTGGTCAAGTCTTATAATGTTTAACTGTGCTCACGAGGCTCATAAGAACCTTAGTATAGATGATATTAATACACAATCAGGTAGATGGTTGCATGGCTTTGAGTGGCTACCTGATAAGGAAGCAGACATAGGACGTATACCTGAAGAATGGAACTGGCTTGACGGTCACTCTGATCCTAACCTAGAAGCAAAGAATGTACACTTCACAACAGGTGGACCTTGGTTTGAAGGATGGGAATGCAGGGGTAAGGTAGATGCAAAGTATGCAGTCGAGTGGACTAACGATGCACGATGGTTACAGGCTAATGGCATGGTAGATGCCGAAGTAGATTACTTAATAAAGGCAAGGAATTAATGACACAAATAAATGTAGTTACAGCATTCAATGAGAACTCTCTTAAAGACCATGCACACCAAATGTTTCAACGAGTTGCCAAGTACTGGCATCCAGATATTAAACTAACAGCTTATTATTTTGATTGTGATATAACAGCCTATGATCTTCCCGATTGTATTGAGTATAAAAATCTTGAGGAAGTGGAAGGCTTTAATGAATTTCGTACAGATATGGCAGTCCACGATGGTACTGAGAATGGTACACTGGATTACAACTGGAGAATAGATACACTTCTAACAGCTCCTAAAGTCTTTGCCCTTACAGAACAGTCCTTCTCCATAGCTGAGAAGACCAAGGATGGTGGATGGTTACTGTGGATGAATACAAATATCATACCAGTAGCTGATCTTACATCTGACTATATACATAAGTTCTTTCCAGAGGGTTCGGATATAGTACATCTCAGTGGAGACACAACGGCTGATACACCTGATCAGTATAGTAATCCATCCTTCATGGCCTTCAATCTAAATCATCAGTCACCTTTGGATATACTTGGTGATCTACGTGGAGCTTATGAGAGCAATGAGATCCTATCCTATAGGGAATGGCATGATGCTTTTATCTTTGAGAGGTTGCTAAATATATACAGAGCACATGGCATGAGAGTGCATACACTTACTCCAGCCAATACAAAGAAGGGTATCTTTGCTACACCATTCAGAAACTATCTTACAAACTTAGAGGAAAGTAATAGATCCTTACGAGATAGTGATGGTAACAGAGTCTTCCCTCTATCAGAGGAAGCCTTACCACCAGACATTAGACCTAATCGTACTAAGATGCTGGCTGATATTATTAGATACTATAAGCCTGAAACCATAGTGGAAACAGGTACATGGAATGGTGGACGAGCTATAGAAATGGCTCTTGCTGCTTTTGAAAACAACGATGAAGTTACCTATACAGGTTACGATTTGTTTGAGGATGCTACAGAAGATACAGATCTGGAAGAGTTCAATCACAAAGCTCATGTTAATATGAAAGCTGTTGAGAAAAGATTAACAGAGTTCAAAGATAGCATGAAGAAAGATAAGAATAAAACCTTTAACTTTACCTTGGTCAAGGGTAATACACGAGATACTCTGGTAAAGGCAGAGCCTGACTTAGCTCTGATAGGTGGTGGTAATAGTATTATAACTACACAGAATGATTACTCCAAGCTGGAAGGCTCTCGTGTCAAGATGGTGGATAACTATTTCAGTGAGGATGCTGATAAGAAACAACCATCCAAGAAATATCATGGAGCAAACATACTGATACAGACACTGGAGAGTGTGAAGAGAATAGTTCTTCCTTCCTCTGACCCTGTTAAGGATGGTGGAGTAACTCATTATTGTATTATATATAATGAAGCTACAACTCCAGCCCTTCCTGATAGCTTACTTAACGTACCTATTGTGGTACATCCACGAGACTGTGTAGACAAAGAGTATATACAGAGTAATATCATGGAGAACATGAAGCTAATGGACAAGGACAAGTTCCTTGGTAAGTGTATACCTCATAATGGAGAAGTTATTGTAGTGTCAGGTGGACACTCAACAGACTTCTCTAAAGTTAAGCAGCTTATAAAAGAGAAACCAGATGCTAAAGTACTATGTGTAAAGCATTCATATCCTAAACTATTGGAGAATGGTATCAAACCTTGGGCCTGTATTGTACTTGATCCACGATCTATTGAAGGAGAGAGTACACATGGAGTGATACGTAAGGATCTATTCAAGACTATTGATCCTACCACTAAGTTCTTTGTAGCATCCATGACAGATCCATCTGTTACCAAGTATCTGCTGGAAAAGAAAGCTGATATCTATGGATGGCACGCCTTTACCGAATCACTACGTAATGAAGACGAGAGAGAGCAGGAGATAGAGAACCAGAAGGTACATGTAATGCCTAACCTTGGCATACCAGAAGGCTCTACTCTTATTACAGGTGGTACGTGTGCAGCCATGAGGTGCCTTGGTATCATGCATACAATGGGCTTTAGGACATTTGATCTCTTTGGATTTGATTCTTCCATGCAGAAGAAGCCTACTCCAGAGCAGATGAAAGAGACAACAGGCTCAGAGGATGAGGAGCCAAAGCCTAAGTATATACAGGTTAATGTACGTGGAGAGAACTACTGGACTACTGGTGAGCTACTGGCTATGGCACAGGATTGTGAACGTACCTTTAACGATGGCTCTATGAATCTGACATTAGATATACATGGAGATAATACACTTGTCAGTGCTCTGTGGAAACTATATCTGGATGAACGGAAGGTTGGTGAGTTCAAGGATGCATTCAATGACTGAGCCATCCACTGAGTATAACGAATTAGTAGATGAATACAAGGGCTTACATAAAGATCCTACTATGTTTCCGGGCAAGAGTGTACTCAAGTATACACACTACATTAGATCTATTCTAAAGGATAACAAGTGTAAGACTCTTCTGGATTATGGTAGTGGTAAGGGATATTTATATGAAGCAGATCATCCTTATACTAAGAAGAAGCTGACTAAACCATTAAATAAGTTCTGGAATCTTAACTCAGTAACCTGTTATGATCCGGGTGTGGAGAAGTTCTCCAAGCTACCTAAAGGAGTATTCGATGCAGTCATAGCTGTTGATGTGATGGAACACGTACCTACAGAGGATGCAGAGTGGGTATTAGATAGGATTATGGGCTACTCAAGCAAGGCTGTATTCCTGAACATAGCCTGTTACGAAGCACTTAAAACATTTAAGAACGGCAAGAACGTACACGTATCTGTACATTCTCCTGAGTGGTGGATGGACTTATTACGTAAAGTATGGTATACTAAGCACCATGAGTGGACAACTGTTCATGTAACCTTTGAAGAAGTGGAGGAAAGATTTGTCTCGTCTGGAATATTTAAAACAAATGTTTTGTACAGTCATTGAGGATATCATGGAAGATTGGGAATTAATTATATCTCTATTCGTACTCAGCTTTGTGATAATGTTCTTCAGTACAATCTATTTAACATAGGAGAATAGTATGGCTATAGGACTTATAGAATCAGTAGTGGGTGTGGTAGATAATGTACTGGATAAGTTTGTCGAGGACAAAGATCTACGTGCCAAGTTAAACCATGAGCTAAAGACACAGGTGCAACGAGCTAATCTTGCACAGATAGATGTTAATAAAGAACAGGCCAAGCATCCTTCTATCTTTGTAGCAGGAGCTAGGCCAGCTATCATGTGGATATGTGCCTTTGGATTAGGATGGCAATTCGTATTCCAGCCTATATGTCTATGGGCCTTGGCTATATGGGCTAATGATATAGTATTACCTATGATACCAACAGAAGGATTGATGACATTAACATTATCTTTACTTGGTCTTGGTGGTATGAGAAGTTTTGAAAAGACAAAGGGAATACAAAGAGATAACTTGAAGTAATGTTATCAGATAAACAAGAAAGGTTTGCACAGGCTTATGTGTTACATCGTAATGCAACAGAAGCTGCCAAGGCTGCTGGATATGCTCCACGATCAGCCAACAATCAGGGATATCGTATGCTCAAGAATCAGGAGATACTAGATAGGATATCTGATCTTGAGAATGAATTAGAAACTACGATTGATGTTATAGATGAGATAGAGAAGCAGTATGCCTATGCTAAAAACAATGGACATG
>VTLG01001797.1_pt1 | contig 30413 bp, 47 predicted proteins | sample 4694571 | NCBI WGS metagenome assembly VTLG01 (sample SAMN12604809, study PRJNA352737) | marine metagenome | biome: ENVO:00000447; feature: ENVO:00000209|ENVO:00000569|ENVO:01000036; material: ENVO:00002151; isolation source: viral sequences binned using virsorter ...
CATCTATAGTTATGTCATCAACTGTTAAAATAGTTAATGTACCTAAACTAGTTATATTTGGTTGAGCAGCAGTTGAAATAGTAGCAGCTAAAGTTCCAGTAACTGTTATTTCTGTACTACTTTCGGACATTATAGAATCTCCTATAGTGTCAGCATCTATCCATTTTGATATTTTTCCTGCTGTACCAGAACCATCTACACCAGATATTTCACTTAAACTTTTCCAATCAGTTGCGGAACCAGTTGAAGTTAATACTTGATTACTAGTACCAGCATTATCATTTGAATCATATATAGCGCCACTAACTTTTAAATATCCAGTAATTGTTAATCCACTTGCATCAAATAAACCTCTTTGAGTTCCAGAAATAGTAATACCTATTTCGTCACTACTTGGAGAATAAAATCCAGTTGTAGTTGTGCCATTTATAGATAATCCTGGAACACTAACAGAACCAGCACCAAATAAAACTTGAGTATCTGATAAATATAAACTTGAATCATTACCACCACCATCGCTTATTCTTTTTATTGTACCTCCAATATTACCGTTATCAGATATTTTTAAAAGTGATGTATATGTAGAGGCTATGGTTTTGCCAGTTAAAGTAGTACCCATGAATTAAATTTTATTACAAATATACTATTTTCTTGTTTTCATTATATACTTAGTATGATGTTCACGGTGGCAATTAGCACAAAGAATCTCACAATGAGTTAAAATCTCATTTAATAGCTTTTCAACTTTTTGATTTTTTTTGAATGAATTGGCAGTTAGATTTCTTAATTCTCTAGCTATTGCATAAGTTTTTTTTCCTTTATGATGAAAATCTAAAGCGCTAAAATTTCTATCATAGCCACATCTTTGGCATTTTACTTCTATATGTTCACATAGTAAATAAATAAACTTTTGTTTATAATATCTATGCTTTTTCTCTCTTTTTTTATTTCTACAAACCTTACAAACTAATTCACATTTGCCATTAATTCTTTTATAAAATTTATTTACAGATAAATTTTTTTTACAAATTTTACAGAATCTAACGTCCTTGTCCTCTATATCTTTTACATCCATTTTTTGTTCCAGTATAATACTTGCCTTGTTTTTGACTTGTATGTCTGTTTTTGCTATGGATTCCTTTTCTTTTTTTTTTAGGTTTTTCCTTATAGGCAGTTGCAAAAAATCTTTTTCTTGCCATTATTGTTTTATAGACTGGTGTTTTTCTATGCTTCTTCCAACAAAATAAGCTGAATAAACAACCATAAGTAAAGTTTGGTATATAGGTTTATATGCTTCATTAACACTAAAAGTCCCTATGTTTCCATCAAAAAAAGAAATTATAACAAAAACAAAAGTTAAAAAAATTAAAGTTAGTGGTCTAATATTTTTGCTTAGCCAAGAGTCAGACTTCATGTCGTTTTCCCAACGACTTGAAACTTGACTTTGTGCAGATTGTTCTGCTTTTATTAATATAGTTTTTATTTCTTTTTGAGCTTCGGCTTTTTCTTCTTTAGTCATTACAAATTTATCTACTACATTTGCAACTTGGTCTAAAGCTCCCCCAAATATTTTACTTAATATTTTCATTATTCATTTTTAAAAAAACTATGCAAAGCAACAATAATTAAACTAGCACAAATTATCATTACAACACCTTCTATAGTTTCAGTCATTATTTTGTTTTTTTGTTTTGTTCTAATTCTTTTTTACATTCTTTAATTTCTTCTATAGTCATACAAACGCATTCGTTAGAATCTTTTATAAGGCAATTTTCTTCGCCTTTAATCGCTTTATTTATTTTTTTAATCATATTCCTTATAAAATTTTTTAATGCTTTAAAACTCATCTATTAAATCAAATAATTTATTTTCTATACTTATTAATAAATTTAATCTTTGGACACCATCCCAATTATTATTATTTAATCCCTCTGCTACATCCATTAAAGTATTAATTTTGCTTATAGTTTGTCCTACATGAATCTGCTTTTTTAAAGTTTTTTCATCTACTTCTATTTGAGTTGATGATTTATTTTCTATTTGTTTCATTTTTTATATACTTTTTTTTCTAAATCTTTAATTTTGTCCTTCATATCATCTATTTCCATTTGTATATAATCCATCTTTTGATTTACAATATTAAAATCATCATTTTGAATTTCGTATTCTGGTAAAGTTTTAGCAATTTCTATTTCTTGTTTTAAATTAGTATATGACAATGTAACTGAACCAATCATTGTACATAATAAAATAATAGTTTTTAAATCAAAAACTAAATCTGGTTTACCATCAGAATCAAAATCTAATCCTACTTGCTTTTCTAGTGTTTCTTTTGGCATTGCTTTTTTTCTTCTTTTATTCATAATTAAATATTTTTATCCTCAAAATTAACAATTTTAATTATCATTTTTTTTTGCTTTTCCAAAGCACTTAATATCTTAGGGTAGATCCTACGATAACAAGTTGTTGAGTTTCCTATAAACCCATCCTTTGTAATATTTTGTTGGCTATTGTCGCCAACAAGGATACAACCATGAGTGTCGTCATCAGTATTGCCACAATGAATAAGAATCCAACTGAAATTAGGAACATCCAAAAGGTGCAACATACCTTTATGAATACCTGGAAACCTTTGAGCATATTTATTATTATAACCTCCCTCCTGGCGAAGATCAATAAAATATTGACCAGATGGGATTCTAGTTTTTCCATACTCTTTAATATCTCTTTTTTCATCTTCCAGAGTATAGCATAAAAATTCTTTAACATTATCATCATGTATTAAAAATAAAATTCCTAATGTACTTTCTTTACCACTACTATAGCGATAGAGTTCTAATCTCATTACCTATGCTGTTTGTTCTACATTTGATTCAAATTCTAATACAGCTCTATAAACCGTATCAGTATTATTGTCATTTGTAATATAAGTAATTCCGCCATTTATTGCATTGTACACATTAAAGTTATCAGACGATAAATCAAAAAAAGATGATTTACTAACTAATAATTGTGTGATTTGATTCATTGCTAAATTACAATCTAATTGCCCACCAGTATTAGTTGGAAAAGCAGTTACAACTTCTATTCTAGTTGTTATATTAGAAATATAATTAGATTTATTATCCTCTGTGTTTTCATTACTTACAGAATAAATATATATATAAGGTATTGATCCATTATCTGGAACTACATTATATACTGGTAAAGCAGATCCATCTAATGTTATGTTGCCATTTAAAGCGTCATAAACTTCTTTTCTTATTAAATGTGAAGGATCTTTCATTAACTTTTTCTTAAAATTTGTTGTAATTTATCTTGCCATTTTTTGGTAAATAACCTAACCTCTTTATTAACTACAGGAAAAAAGAATGGTTGAGCTTTGGTCCCAGGATGTTTAACTCTGTATCCAAAAAACTTTACACCACCTTTCTTTTTTTGTCCTTGTCTAAGTGAATTATAATTAGTTAATATTTTACCTTTTTTAGATCTTATAATGTGTGGTGCAGTTCCAAACTCAACTGCTCTAGCGTATTCAGCATTAAATCCTACTTCTAAATTAAAATTAGATCCTTCCATATAACCACTTTTTCTTAAATCCCCATTATCTACTGGTGCTTTCATGGCTGCTTCTGCTTTAATATCCATAGCTAAATTTCCTAACAGTTGAGCTAATGCCCTATTAGGCTGCACAAATTTCATTAAATTATTCATTTTATTTTCAAATTTTTTTTTGGATTTAGATGTTAGCTTTACTTGAAGGTTTATATTTCTTGCCATTTTATTCTTTTTTATCTGCTAGTATTTTATAAGTATAAGCATCTTGCTCAAACATTTGATTTATTCTATACTCTTTATTGTCGTTAGTTAAAAATAAAATATCACCGCTTTCTATGTTGTTGGTTACAGTATTTTTTCGCATTATTAATTCTATTCCAGTTTGTAAAATTCTTTTACCATCTCTAAAAATAAACTTACCATCTAAATAAGTTCTAGCTGCCCAAAAAGATCCTACAGTTCCAGTAGTGTAAATAAATCCACCATAACCATCAGAAGAGCTAGTATTTCTTTTAACTGTTACCTTATGTTTTAATTCTCCTGCATCTATCATAATTCATTATAATAAATGTAAGGTTCCAAAATACTTTCTACATTACTTGGTAACTTTGCAACTATAGTACCTTTAACATAATCTGCTCTATTATCGTAGTATGTAGTTGCTAATTGTTTTATTGCTAAAGTTAAATTGTCAAATGAAAGCCCTGCGGTTGTATAAACAACTTTTATATTCTTGTTATATGAAGATCCTACTGTTATATATTTATCCTCTAATCCATAGGAATCATAACTTATTGCAGTTAATGTTCCATCACTTGCCTGTGTTTGTACAGATGTTATTGTATCTACAGGGGCGTATGGCAAAACTATTTTAGCTTTTTTTCTATATAAATCACCATACTCTCCAGATGGTGTTAAGCTGCTAATAAATAAAGATCTTGTTTTAGCCACAATATCTCTATTAATAATTGCTTCGCATTTTAATCTAGCGGCTGTTATCATATCAGCTATTATTGTATCATCATCAGATGTTTCTACTCTTGCATAATCTTTAAGCTCTGATGTAGATACAACCTCACTACCTGTAGTTGAATCTATTTGAACACTATACATTATTTTGTTTCTTTATTGCCTTTTTCTTCTTTTGTTTCTTTCTTGCTTTTTTGTTCTTTAGTGATATGCTCACCCCATAACTTTGCAACCCATACTTTAGCATTAGCCTCTGGTATGTCAATAATATCTCCTGGAACATAGGTTTTATTACCTCTTTCCATTTCTGTTAATACTTTAATTTTCATAATAATAAAATTTTGATTTAAACAAAGATAAAAAAAAAGAGCAACTAATGTAGTCGCCCTTTTTTATTTAATAAACTCAAAAACTATTATGCAGTTTCTAAAGCTGTTTTAGCAGTTGAGAATGAACCTTGGCTATAAGCATTTGGTAAATAGATAGAGTGTGCAATTCTTGCAATCCCTCTAACTGATACTAAATACTTGCTAAAGTTATCACCATCTTCATATCCAAAATCAACTCTTAATCCCTCTCTTTGCCATACCTGTGAGCCTTGGTTAAAGTCTCCTACAATAAAGCTACCTGCGGCAATCTTATTATTTTGGTAAACAGGAACCCCATTTATCCTAAAGAAACCGTCAGCACTTACTAGTGAATTACCTCTAAGATATTCATTTGTAGTGTCTTTTAACAACGCCATTTTATAGAAATCAGTTGGATTAACAACGATACCATTAGCATTAAAATTAACTTTTGCAAGTTGTTGCATAGCTACATATAGCACATCCATTTCCTGTGCTGATTCTATAGCGTTTGCAAAATCACCTGCAGCCCATGAAGTTCCACCATTTAATAATCCTAATAAATTAGGTGAACTTCCAGAACCTCCTATTAATTGGTCATCAATAGAGCTATTAATTTTACCTGGTAATCTAGTTGATAAATATGAACTTAACCCTGGAGTGTCATCTAACATTTCTTGCGAAATAGTCATGACTGCAGTAATCTTTTGGACCACTGCATCCTCTGCAGTTAATTCAAATTCTGAATCAGTTGGTGCAGATCCTTCTGCTACCGCACCAGCATTATCAGTATATGCTGATTCTTTTACAAATCTAATGACATTACTATCTGTGCTTCCTACTGGAATTATAGAGGTCATGTTCACTATATTTGAAGGATCAAATTTAATGCCAGGAACTTTCTCTACTCCAGTAGCATCTCTAGACGAGTTTGCACCAGAGAAATCAGATGAGATTAACACATCTGCTTTTAATTCCATACTTGCATTATTACCATTCCCACCTTTCATTCTTTTAAAAGATTCACTACTTTCTAGTGCATCTTTAAATACATCAGTTTTAGATTTATAGACTGGAAAAGAAGATTCCTTTTTATTTTCTACTTCTATTTTATCCAATCTATCAACTATATCTGTATGCTTATCTAAAAGATCCTTGATCTCATTAGACTTAAAATTATCTACTTCATGTTTTAAATTGTCTCTAACTTGTTGAGATGATTCCTCAATTTTAGAATCAATTTTTTCACACAAAGCATCTAATTCTTGCTTTGTTTTATTTTCATCCATTTTGAAAAAATTTATAATTTGTTAAACATATAATTGTAAATTGAATCAGTCTGTTTACTTTCTTTATTAGCTTTAGGGTGTATTTTACTACGGTCCTTATCTATAGACTGGTGAGATTTCTCTCGGACAATCAAAGATTTTAACATCTCTAATTCATATTCAATAAGATAACCTAGCTCATCTGTAATGTTTCCTTTACGGATAAACTTAATTAAATTATTAAATCTCTTTGTGTAATAATCACTATCATCTGTTTTGCCTTTTACTTCTAAGATTTTAGCCTGGTCATTTGCGGCTAAAGTAACAGCACTTATCTCATATAACTTTACTTCTTTTATTGATCGGATCCCATCCTCTTTATTATAATCATCTTTAAGGACTTGTATTCCAACTGAATTTTCGTTTATTACTTCGTATTTCATAAGCTCTAAAACTTCTTTTCCAAATGTAGTCTTAGGGATTTCTGCGGTAAATTTTAAACCTTTTTCATCCTCTACTAATTCTTTCATCCTACCAATAGGTTTATCTATCTGATGATTGTAAATATACTTTACTCTGTTACCATTGTTTTTTAAGGTTCTTTTATATGCACCTTTTTCAATAATGTCCATATCTGAATCTACATTTCCAAATATACTTCCATATCCAGAAACTATACCTAAGTTTTCATCAATATCACTTAGGGTTCCATTTTTAAAAATAATATTACTCATAATTCTTTTTGTTCAAAATTAATATAAAAAAATAACTTATGTTTTTCTAGCCTCTCTTTCTAATCTTTCTACTTCTTCTTTTTTACTTACAGGGAAACATGCACACCTGCAATTAACTATTTGGACCGCAGATGCACCCATACTAATATCACCTGGAAACATCAATTCAGATTTAACACCTTTATGATATACTGAAAATGCTTGATCTTTAGGGATAGTAATTCCATTCATGTCTTTATGAAATGGTCTGCCTCTAGCATCTAAGGTTGCAATCCATCTTTTTTCATAAGCATCACCAAAGATTTCATTGGCAGATTCTAACATTCCAGCATTAGCCGCAGTAGTAGATTCTGTTCTAACTACCCTTCTAGCCATCCACCTAGATTTAAAATTAAAAACTTTAGTTAAAATACTTACTCTTTTTTCAGTACCTAAAGCCATAAATTCTGGATCCATTAAATGGAATTGTAATATTTTTTGTAATTCATTTCTTGCTACACCTGTTACTGACACCACTTCTTTTCCTGCAGCTAAATAATTTTCTCTGTTAATAGCTACTCTTTGCATGTTTTGAGATACCACATCATCTTCTTCATTAGTATCTTGTTTGATAAATTTACCAAAATTTCTTTTGTGCCATTTATAAAATCTTAAACCAGTTTGAATGTACATAGTAGAATACATTTTTTTTAGTTCTTCTTCTTTAAATAATGCTAAAATATCTGGGTTATTAGGATCTTCTGTTTCTATAAATATCTCTATTCCTTTATTATAATTTTCTGTATAGAATTTATTAACTATAGGATAGTTATTTTTTTCTGCAATCTTTAACTGTCTAACCCATTCTCTGGCTAATTTCTGTTCATTTTTTTTTGTTTCTTTTTTGTCTTTTAAAAGATTATTGCATACAGCATACCTCTGATTTTCTCTAGGATATTCAGATACCATTGTCTCATGAGACATACAACGATCTAAAAATTCTGTATTACTTTCAGTTGGAATTGGTTTTGGTAGAGGCATTTTTCTTTCTTAAATTTAATTCTTTCTTTGCTTCTTCAAAAGAAATTATTATATCCTCATTAATTTTTTTTTCTTCTTCTTCTATTACTTCTTCTATTGTTTCCTCTGATACTATATCTTCTGTAGGATCTTCTGCAGGAGTATTTACTGGAAACATAGCCTCATCATTTACTTCTAAATCCAATTCAGAAATTGGTGTAAACCCACTAGGAACTAAATAATCATTTAGTAAAGGATAAGTGTCATCTACTCCATATCCTACTGCCTCTCTCTTTTCATTTGTTGTTAGCCAATAAGATTTACTTAATGAATCAACTAGCTTTTGTTGCTCTGGCATTAACTCTGGAATAACAGAATAATCAAAATCTAAATATAGATCTTCACCAAATTGAGGGACCAACCATCTATTTAATTCATCTTTTATTTTATTTAATTCTGGTATAACTGCATTAGTAAATAAAACCTTTCTAGCAGTTCTATAATTATCATAAGTAGAATGAGATAAATTATTTAATAAGACTACTGGCACACCATATAAATTACATAAATCAGATTGAGTTGCTTTATAAGATTCTAATAATTGTAAGTCTGCAGATGATAAACCAAAGTTTACCCAGCTAAAACGCTTTCCAGTAATCATTACTCTATTAGCATTTTGACTACCACTAAAATTTCTTTTAAAAGCATCTTGTAACTGTTTAGCTTGAGTTGGTGTTAATTGGTCATCCTCTGGAGTAAGCATCCCCCTGGCAGACTGATTGTGTAAAAATTTTAATGAAGTTTCTACCGCCTCATTGTTAGTAGTCATAGATCTAAGTCCAGCTTGTATTGGTGATTGACCATATAAGTGTGATCCATTACCACTATAATCTGGGTTAAAATCTGCTATGTGTAATACTGAATCTGCATCTAAATCATAACCATTATTCTGATATTGCATAGTATATTTAGAAACTGGTTTAAATATACCATCACTTTTTATCTCTACTAAGTGAGCAGGTAGGTTATAAAGCTGATAAACTATATCTTTATTTTCACCAAAATCTGGATAGATACCATAGATATATCTGTTACCAGTTAATTTACCAAAAGCAATTAATTCTTCTAACCAGGTGCTATATGATTGTGCTGGGTTTGGTCTGCTTAAAACTTTATCTAAAGAAGTATAATCTACTTCTATCATGGTATGCTTTCGCATCATTTTTGCTTTTAATATACTTTGCTCATTAGCACCATTACCAGTTAAGGCTTTATATTCTTTTAATGCACCATCATCTATCTTTTTATAAACTTGAAAAGGAACAGTAATAGCTGCTTTGCTTATTAAATTAATTATAGAATATATAGTAGGATTATAAGCGTAACCCCTTTTAATAAAGTCATCATCATTTGTGTTGTTACTTAATGTGTTGTTGCCTATCCAATTATATATAAATTTATTATAGGAATCGTTAGTTCCCTGGGAATTGAACGCTTTAATACCATTTCGGATTCTATCTAAAAAACTAGCCATAAGAAAATTTTATTCAAAAATACACAAAATTATAGAATTATGATTACATAACTACAAACTCTCTTTGCCTTGCAAGACCTGTAGTAACAGCATAACGGATTGAATCTTGTAAATGATCCATTCCATTCTGCTTAATTTTATTTACCATTTGACCATCTCGGTTAGATTCCCAGATATAATATTGGTATTCTTTTAATAGATTTTTACTTTGCTTAGAGGCATAAACATCATATTCTTTTATTGTAGTAATTCCTGCCATAACGCTTCCTGGTCCTTTTACACTTGGTTTAACATATAAACCTAATCTTCTTAATTCCTCTATAGACTTAGGTTCTGCAGAATCACAAATAATATATTCTTCTTCTAGTCCTAGTCTTTTTATTTCTACTGCTAGATCTTGGTTAGTCATTCCTTTTTTATATAATAATTCATGAAAATATAATTTATCTGGTCGCCTTAACACCATACACAAAGCAGAGGCATCATTACTAAATCCAAAATCTAAACCAAAAGCTACCTCACAATCTTCTTTATTTGGAAAGTCTTTATAGTCAATCCATTTCCAATTATCATAAACCTGTCCTTCTTTAAATGTTGCTCTTTTACCTAAGCCATATACTCTCCATCTATCTTTATCTCTATCCTTTAATCTTTCTATTTCTTTTTTAACTTCTGGATCTAAAAAGGCATTGTCTTTGTAGGTAGAGATAAATGTATCACAATCATCCCTGGTCATAACATCAGTATAGATCCAGTGTATAACATCTGATGGGTTAAAATCAATTATTATTTTTTCTGTAGTTCTAAGTGCTATTTGGTCCATGTCCTCTTTAAAAAATTCATTGCACTCATTGAGAACAGCATGGGTTCGTTTACGCCCTCTGATCTTCATTTCAGAATCTAATGAAACAAATTCTACTAAATGATTTTTATATTTAAATGTTAATTCAGCTTTATTAATATGGGCAAAGTATAGGATCCCTGTCTTTTCAGCTATTTCCATAAAGTCTCTATAGATACTTCCTTTAAGGGCTGGTAATGTTTTCCTTGCTATAGTAACTACTAATGGATCTTTCCTGGTAGTTAATAAGTAGATAATGTATTGACAGATAGAATAAGTTTTGCCAGATCTAGAACCGCCCTGGTGGCAGATAATTCTTTTTTTGCTGTTTAGTGTTTGATAGAATTGTTTATTACACTCTATTGTTTCTTTGCTGGTTTCCATTCAATCAGTTTACTTTCAATTCCTCCTTTATGTTCTAAAACCTGGTGTTCTAAATAACCACGCTTTTTTCCTTTAGTCTTTAGGTAAAAAATAGTTGATGTAGGATTCTCATTTTTAATCTGATTAAACAATTTAGATTCCACAAAGTCTAATGCTACATTCTGCAGCTCATCTACTTTATCTCTAAACTTACTATCATTATTATAGTATTTATAGAATGTAGATCTATTACATCCTACCTCTTTACATGCAGATGTTACCACTCCTAGATGTTTCTCTAAAGCGTTTAATAAATTGTTTTTTAATATGTTGGTTTTTGTTGGCATAACTTACAAAATTAAGCATATTTTATTAAAATAGTCTCATACGAGACTTTTCTACCATTAATATTTATTTTATAATAATAATAAAGAACCCACAATTCACCTATAAGGTTATCTATTTTTTCTGTTCTTAATGGATTTTTGTATGGATAAAGGTCTGCTAATGCTCTTATTCTTTTATAGCACCTATAATCATCATTAGCATAAATAACATTGCCAGTAATGGCTCTTTTTTTATAATTTTTAACAAAAATTTCTATATCTGATACTAATTTATTATTTCCTTTAGGTTTCACACCCTAAAAGTATTATAAATTCCCTCCTTTCAATAGTTTTGTTAGATAATTTATAGGTTTTTACACCATTTTCTTCTAATAATTGCAAAGAATAATCAAAAATAAATCTCTTTGCACTAAAATCTATATCAAAACCTATGCTTTTATTTTTATAATTGTTATAAACACGCCAACAAGATATAGTCGTTCTACATGGATCATCTGTAGTGCCAATATGTTCTATATTATTAAAGTTTTTTTGATATGCTAAAAACTTATATTTAATCTTTTTTGTTGGTCGTTTCTTTTTTAGCCTCATTGTCATCTATTTTATCTGCTTTTGGTGCAGTTACACCAAATGCTTCTAGGGCTTGTAGGACCAAACTTGATTCTGATAAAGTAAACACCCCTGCTTTATTAGCTTTTTCACATACTTGAATTAAGACTTTTAATGCTTCTTCTTGTTTCATATTATTATTTATTTATACCTACCAGTAATTAAATCATATTCTAATATTATGGATCCTGGCTTTCCATTTAAGCGTTGAGATTTTATTTTTACACTCTCAAACTCAACAAATTTAATATTATTTTCTTTATTTTCTAAAATTTTATTTAACAATTCACCACGCTTAACTCTTTCTTCTAGTTCTTCTTGGTCTAGCTTGTGCATAATTACCATTATATCAACTTTATTAAAGTGCATGGTGCCACCAGCTAAAGAATAAGCAGAGCTTTTAGGCACTTTTCCAGTCTTAGCCTGTATTGCTGGAGTTTTTGGGTGTTCCACATATATACAAATTACTTCTTTAGTCTTAGCAAACTGTTTTAAAGCAGTTAATGACAGTTTTAAATAGTTATATATGTTTTCATTTTCAGTGCTTTGATAAACATTATTCAATGGATCTATAATGAAACAATTATAACCTTTTGTTTGCAAGTCCATAAATGTTTTAATTAATGTTTTAATACTTGGCATTTCTTCATAATTTTCTAAAAAAATAAAATGTTCATTTAAAAAATCTAATGCCTCATTCCATTCCTGATCAGAACATTTATTAGGAAAAGCAATATCAACATTTTTACCTAGATAACCCCTAGCTAAATTATTTATTAATTCATAGGTATCTGTTTCTGGTGAATACATACATATCTTATCACCATTATTTTTAGCTCTTAATATCATTAGCCAATTAAGGATCTCACTTTTTCCACTTTGTGGATAACCACTAAAGCAATATAGAAACCCTTTTCTCCATCTAAAATTTTCATCTAATTTATTTATATGAGATGTTTCACCTAAAGGGTATCCATTTTTATAAAATTCTTGGAGTTTATCCCTACAGTCATCTACATAAATTTGTTTTAATTTGGTTTGGTCATCTTTTTTTAAGACCTGGTCATAATCATAAATTTTTAGTTTCATAGTCTTTAATCGTTTTTAGTATTGTTTTATATAATTTCATTAATCCTTTTTTATGATCCATTATACTTTGCCTATATGCCCATAAATGAAACATTTGATTTGCATTAGTTAATACCAATAGGTTAGCTAATTTTTCTATATAAGATATTGACAGTTTATAAAAATCTCTATCAAATTTTTGTTGGTATTGGCTTCGTTTGTGGGAAACATCTAAAAATCTAAAAACTTCTTCTGATGTTTCAAATTCTGTTAAAATGGATTCTACCTTTTTTCGGACCATCATCTCGTCCCTCACTTTTTCTTTTTTCGTTTGTTTCATATAAGGTGGTTTTGCCGCCACTTAATATATATATTAATATAAGTAAAAATATTAATATTATTTTATCTCTTAATTATTCTATCTTTTTTATTATTTATAATAAAAAAAAGATAGAATTAAGTAGATCTATTAAGAAGTGCGAATTAAACATTATTGCAAGATAGTAACATTATTCAATATTTTATATAATTGTTTAAAATATTTTACATATCTTTGCCAAAAGTTACTATTATGTTAGATAAAATACATTTAGAAATTAAGCTAAAAGAATTAGGAATGACTAAAATATCTTTAGCCAAAAAACTGGGAATGACAAACTCCACTCTCCATTCTAGGATTAAAGATCCTGGTAAATGGAAACAGGAAGAATATAATATAATGGCTAGAATAGGCATTATTAATTCTATAACAATTAATACTTAAATATGATAGATAATACTCAAAAACAAATTATAAGACAATCTTCACTAAAAGCATCTATAGATTTTTGGAAACTTAAATGTAGTGGTGGGTGTGAAGATATTACAGAAGAAGATGTAATTAAAACTGCATCACGCTTTGGTAGTTATTGTGCAACTGGGCAAATGCCCAAAGAATCAAAAGGTAAACTTTTAAAATAAATAAATATGGCAGAATCAAAAGCAATATACCTGGGTAGCGGAAAGTCCGTAACTGGGAAATATGGTGAATTTTTTAATGTAACCTTAAATTTAAATAAGGTTAAAGATAATCCGCAGGTAGTGGAAAATTTTAAAGGCAATCAATTTGTAAGGTTGCGAATAAGTAAGAAAGATCAAATTGATCAATATGGTAAAGATGTTGTAGTAGTGTGGAATCAATATGATCCTAGTAAAGAAACTAATAATAGTAAACCTAGTGGTAATACCACTGATTTACCCTTTTAATTTAGTTTAAAAATGGTTATACATAGTGTGCTTACAGCTTTTTTTTTCGTTATAGATCTTCGGTTTATAGATCTTTTTCATAGTTTGGGAGTTGTAGCACACTTTTTTTTATATAAAAAATGAAAAAAAAACAAGATACAAATGAAGAATACCACGCACATGATTCTATTAGTGCATCTGGTTTAAAAACAATCTATAAAAAATCAGTATATCATTACCTAAACCAGGAAACATATACATCTCCAGCTATGAATTTTGGCAGTGCAGTCCATGAGGCTTTATTAGAAAATAGTATAGATAATATTTACACATTACCAGAATTAAATTTAAGGACCAAAGTGGGCAGAGAGGAAAGAGATCTTTTAATAAAAGAAAATAAAAATAAAATAATAATATCACAAACAGAAAATGAAAATCTAAGAAGAATATTACATAACTATAGAAAAAATAGTTTAGCAATGGATTTATTAAGCGGCTTAAAGGCTAAAGAATTATCCCATTATGGAACCATAGAGGGTATTCCAGTTAGAATAAGACCAGATGGAATGAATAAAAAACAAATAATAGACATTAAGACTTGCCAGGATGCTTCACCTAGAGCTTTTAGATCTGCAATTTATACTTATGCTTATAACCTCCAGGGCTGTTTTTATAGTGAGGCATTAGGATATGATCCTGCAAAATTTAGATTTATTGCTATAGAAAATAAATATCCTTTTAGCATAGAAGTTTATGGAATGTCAGATGATATGATTTATTATGGAAAAGAGGCATGGCGTACTGCTTTTGCTCAATGGAAATTATATGTAAATGAGAATAAGATATTAGGATATGTATGGGATGAAGTAAATAAAGATGGTAGTTTAATAGTATGATAGAGGCAAATAGAAAAATAGCAGAAGAATTAATTAGGCGTTATAGCCCAATAGAAAAAAAAGATCTTAATTCATTAGGGTTTAATGAAGTCTCATTAGATGTTAATAAATATCAACACATAGATGGTGAAGTAACCTTTAAAACAGAAATAATAGATACTACTATATCAGTAGATATTAAAGATAGAAAATCTATTAGAAGGGGAATGGATAGAAATGATAAATATTTATGGGTAGAAATAGTTAATTGTTATGGCTATAAAGGATGGTTATATGGTAAAGCAAATTTTATAGCTTTTAAACAAAAAGATCATTGGCTTTTCGTTTGGCGAAAAGACCTTATAGACCTGGTACATAAAAAAGTTAAAAAAGAATATGTAGATGTTTTTCCTTTATATAAATTAAAAAATAGGACAGGATCTAAAGATGTAATTACATTGATAGACAGAAATGATATAAATGGTATAATAATTCCTAGAAAAAAATGACAATAGAAGAATTATCACAACATGAAAAACGAAATTTATATGGTAGTTATCATACCAATAAATTAATTAAATCTAAGATAGATAAACTTATGCACCAAATGGCTGTTTTAGAATGTAATTTAGGTATAGATTCTACTGATCAGGAAAAGAAAAAAACTGTAAACCAACAATTATTAATCCTAGCTAAGATTAAAAAACTAGATCCAATAAAATATGACATATTAAAAAAAGTATTATGAAAACAGATATAAAAAATATTAAAGACAGAGAAAATTATATGACTTGGTTAATGGAAGAAATTAAAACAGTAGAATATTTAATAAAAAACTCAAAATTAAAAAAATTTGAAAAAAATAATATTTTAAGTTTTTATGATGCTTTAAAATATTATATGAAACATATTATAATTGATTTAATAAATGAAAATAGTAAACAAAAAAAATGACACAAAAAGAATTTGAAAAAATAGTAGAAGAATTAGATAACTTATCTAAAAATGAAATGCTAAAAAAAAGACCAGAATATACATTAAATGATTCAGATGTTTTAGCTAATTTTAAAAACACTGCAGAAAGATTAGGCATAAGTGAGTTAAAGGTTTTTGGCACATTTCTAGATAAACAGGTTTCATCAGTATTTAGTCATATTTCAAATGCTAATTTACCAGAGGCAGAGAAAATAGAAAGTAGGTTTGCAGATATTATTAATTATTCTTACCTGGGATTGGCATTATTTAGAGAAAGAAAAGGAAAAGAAAAAAAATGAATCTATTAGATTTGTTTAGTGGAATTGGTGGTTTTTCTTTAGGTTTAAAGAGTGCTGGTATCAAGATAGACAAACACTTTAACAGTGATATTGATACTTACGCAAACGCAGTATATAAATATAATTTTAAAGATAGTAAACATGTCGGATCAGTTACAGATATTCAAGGAAACAGATTGCCCAAAATTGACATTATTACATTTGGATCTCCTTGCCAAGATTTCAGTTTGGCTGGAAGAAGAAGTGGGATGGAAGGAGAAAGAAGTAGCCTTATCACACAAGCAATTAGGCTCATTCGGAAATGCAGACCTAGTGTTTTTATCTGGGAAAATGTTAAAGGGACTTTCTCCACAAATGATGGTAAAGATTTCTGGGCAATTTTGCAAGAGTTTACCAACATTGGGGGCTATAGACTTGAATGGCAACTGCTTAATACAAAATGGATATTACCCCAAAATAGAGAGCGGCTTTACCTTGTTGGACATCTTGCAGAAGGACATTCCAAAAAAGTATTTCCTATCACAAAAGACGATACAAGCGATCATGAAGTCAAATTTCAGGGAAAGAAAACCAAAGGATGTAAACAAAGAGTCATCAACAATAAAGGTAGGGGGGGACATACCATGTATAAAGTCGGAGACTACAGATATGATGAGGGATTTAGAGTAAGGAAAGATGGTAATGCTCCAACACAATTATCACAGTCTGGTGGTAAAAAAACTTTACTTGAAAGAAAAAACACTTTAAGAAGGCTTACACCTATTGAATGTGAAAGATTACAAGGTTTTCCAGACAACTGGACTAAGTACGGAAATTTTGATGGAAAAATAAAAAAAATATCAGACACTCAAAGATATAAGCAATGTGGTAATGCAGTTACTGTAGATGTGGTAGAAATAATTTTTAAAAAAATATTATTATAATATAAAAAAACAATAATGATTAAAAAAATTATAAATATTTTAGCTTTAATTTTAGTGTGTTTAATATCATTTCAAGAGTATGGCAAATACAAACAGAAGAAAGGGGCACGATTACGAGAGACAGATAAGGTTGGAATATAGAGATATGGGTTGGAATAATTGTGAAACCTCTAGGTATAAATCAAAATATCTAGATGACCATAAAATAGATCTAACTGACACCTATCCATTTAGTATTCAAGCTAAATGCACTAAAAATAACCCATCATATCATAAAATATTTAAAGAAATGTTAGAAATTAAAGGACATTATAAACTAATATATCATAAAAAACCTAGAGATAAGGAATATGTAGTAATTCAAAAAGAGGATTTTCATGAATTATTAGATATGTTGATAAAAAATAGCATAATTAACCCATAAAAAAACCCCTTAATTATCAAAATTTGAAGGATTATTAAAAATAGTTGTATAATATTTTGTATAATTGTATAATATATTATATAATTGTGGTAGTTAATAGTTTAACTATCTAGAAAAGTAAATAATAATTTGAAATTCTAATGACTTAACTGGAAACTGATCCCCTAAAAGATGTGGGAGTAAGATCTAAAAGTAAAATACACATCTTTAATTTAAATACAAACAAATGAAAAATAAAATATTTAAAGTCAATTATGATAAAAATTCTCCTTATGTAGAAACAATATCATATTATGAATCAAATTCATTAAATGATTTAATTCAATATCACGATGAAAAATATGGTATGAGTTATGTTAAATCTATAAAACCAGCCTAGTATTAGGTTAATACTAACCTAGTATTAGGTTAATATTAGGTTAATATTAGGTTAGATTAGGTTAATATTAGGTTAGAATTTAAATAACTTTTAAGCAATTTATTATGAAAAACGATAATTACCATAGGGCAAAAAAGAAAGCCCGTAAAACACGCCTTAAAAAGCGTATAGAGAAATATAACACTCCTATAGACATAAACACTAGAACTTATGACACTATGAGCATAAGTGAATTAATGAATATGTTTAAGGACAGCTTAGATAAATTAAATAAAGATTTAAAAAAATGAGATCTACATTAGAATTTTTATATAAAGATATTTTTAATATAGAAATTGATTATCATTTTGATCAGGGATCAGATCCAGTAATGTATTATGCTGATGGATCTGGTCATCCAGGTGATAACAGCCAAATAACTATAGAGAAAATAGTATTAACAAAATATTATTCTTCTGATGGAAATGAATATACTTGTAATTTAGATATAACAGATTCTGCCTCTACAAAAATTATTTGCGAGGCAGAAAATGAAATAGAAAAACAATTAGAAAAATGCAATTAATAATTAGAAAACTATTAAAACACTTTTTAGATCTTTACTTATGTAATAGAAAAAAATGCTATAGAGTAGTAATGAGAAAAAATGGTGTTTGTTGTTTTTGTAAAATCAAATAACTATGAAAAATAAAATAATAGAAATATCACAATCCATACTATTTTTAATTTTATTAATTTTAATAACCTGGTTTGTGCTAGTTACAAACTTAGGATTTTAAATATTTTAAAAATGCAAACATCAATTAACATGAGAATATCTGAATATCTTATTCAAAATTTTATAGATAGTTGTTCAGTACATAAACATAATACTGAACACAAAGAAAATATAATTAAGTTATATAAAGAAGAACTCAAAAAGGTTGAGATATTTATATCTAACGAAGAAAAAAGTTTAAAGAGATTAAATAGTTAATCTTCTGGTTTAAACTTAAAAAATCCAGTAGTCATATTAATATCACTAGAAGTAGTTAAATTACTTTGTGTTGGTGTATGGGTGTTAAGTTGTATCCTATTCTTTTTAATTGATACCTGTAATTTATCTATAGCTAATCTATTATTAATGCTTTGGACTGTAGTAAAATCTAATTTTGGTAAAGTTAGCATATCTACTGGTTCTAAAAACCCATTACTACTTTTTATCTTTCTAAAAGTTCCATTAAATGTTTCATTATTAACAGCTAAATCATTTAACCTTTTAAGGTTCATTAATATTTCTAAATCCCAGGTTCCTGCTAAATCAAAATCTGAATACGATGCAATAGCATCACCACTAGAATCTACTAAACAATTTATATAGGCATTATCTTTAAGCATACCAAATCTATTTTCTACCGCAGGAATTACACCACTATTATTTTTTATTGTTGTTTTTGTAGCTATAGCTGTAGCAGTATAATATTCCATTTCACTTGCAACACTTAATTTTATATCATCAAAATACATTCTAAATTGAGAATTTTGATAAGCACTTTCATTTGATTTATAAAAATCTATTGTTATAGTATTTGTACCACCACCAACATCTGGCAATTTCATTGCATATTCATAAACTATCCATTGTTCTTGAATAGATCCTACTTTTGTATTTACTACAGAAGTACCCTGCCACCTATCATTAGCACTATCATAATATAAAGTTCCTATTTTTAAACGCCATCTTATAGTGTAAGATAAAACGCCAGAATTTTGACAATCTTTTGCTAAAGCCGCAAAGCTAAATTTAATATCATCACCAGTTTGGTTCATGCTAGAAGTATCACCAGTGGCATTAGTCATCATTGGTGATGCAGGTACACTAGAAGATATACCTTCTGAAATTAAAGCGTATGTTCCTGCATACATTGTAGGGGGATACATAGGTATGCAACCACTAGGTGTGGCACTAGTATTTACTGACGAAGAATTAACACAATATTCTTCTGTAGAATCTGCAAAAGTCCATTCTGTAGGAACAAATCCCCAGCTATTTGTACCAACTCCCTGGGATCCTACAGTTTCAAACCCTCCATTATCAAACTCATTTCTGTTCATATCTTTAATATTAACAAAAGTTTTATTTCTCACTGCAGGTCTTTTAATTATTTTAATTAAATCATCTTGTAATGGTTGTAGTGTATCTGCATTTTCTGTACTGTTAATACTTTTAACTGGATCAGTAATTGAATAGGTACTAGCATTAGATCCATTTTTATCATAAGTAGTAAACGATTTTCCAGATCCACTAAAAGTTGATAAAGCTAAAGCATCTAAAGATATTATGGTCCACTGCCCATTATGTTGAAATATCCTGCAATTAAACATTTGCAATAAAGATTCTAATATAGTTTTACAATCCATATTATTTCCATTTTCATCATTCATTGCCTCTTTACTTTTTATATAAGTTTGAGCAAATGGGTTTCCATCTGATTCTCCTGTAGGTTTAACTCTACATAAAAATTTATATCCAAAATCTAAGCTGTTACCAGATGTGCCACTAGGATCTTCTAAATTTACTTGTCTTAAACATTCTCTAAGAGCCTCAAACGCAGTAGGAGTTTCTGTAGTTAAACTGTAATTATATCCATCTATAGTTGATATAAGATCTGCAGCATAAAAAGATATTTTATATGGAAATACTTTTAATGGTCTTTGGTATTCATCTTGGACTACAAAACCAACCCAGTAAGGTTTCATAATTCTATAATTTTCACCACTAGTAAATATATCTGCATCTAATGTTAATTCATTATTAGCTACTGCGGTAACATAAGCGTAAGTTCCATCAGTAGTATTCATAGCCGCATCACCTATAGCTACCAAACCACTACCAGTTCCAAATGATGCACCACTATCTACTAATTTATTAGATGTTGTAGATGTAGTAGTTCCATCATCTATTGCATACTCTACTCTAATTCTCCATTGTCTATCATAATCTGGATTCATAAAACTTAAAGCATCTGCATCCCAGGTGTACCCTACTTGATCCTCCCAGTTTCCTACATTTTCATCTTGCCATTCTAAAGCACCATAATCACTTTGAACATATAAATGAATCCTACAACTACTACCTATAATAGGTTTAAAATAATCGTTATCTGCCTGCCATTCTATTTGAACAGGATCTTCACCCATAATAATATTATCATATTTAATACCAGAATAATCATCTTTAGATATTACCAAACGCCACCAATGCAGGTCATCATCTTTAAAAGGAATTACATATTTATCACCATACGCCATAGCACTAATTCATTATTCTAGATTTGAAATTATCTGCTCTATTTAAAGCTAATACTAAATCCTGTCCCCTCAAAGTAAACTCACCTCTATTAGCACCCATACCTCCTAATTTATCTAAAGGAACAACTGCCTCTGGTCCTGCCTCACCTATTAAAGCTAGTGTTGGACCAGTAACAATACCACCTTTTGCTAATGCTGGAATACCCACACCTCTTTCTGATCCTCCACCAGAATCCCCACTAGATGACATTTTCTTTTTACTAGATGCTATTTGAGATCCTATTGCTACTAGTAAAGCACCTGCAGCAATTAACCCTATAGCCTGGGCAGGTGTTGGAGGTTGAGATAATAAAGTAGCAAAGATTAATTCTGCAACACCAAACTGAACAAATTGTTCTCCTATAGTTTGCATAAAACCACCAATCATTCCTTTAAATGCTTCCATAACATTACCTCCTGCAGCAATAGTTCTAGATAATCCAGTTATCATATTAGCAACTCCATTTTGTAAAGTCTGGTTAAATTGAGCATTAAAGGATGCCATTCTTTTATTTCTTTCTTCTGCAGAAAAATACATTGCCTTAGTCATGTTTTGAAATTCCTCTACTGGATCTTCCTCTGGTTTGTCATCACCACCATCTGTTCCACTAGTAGCGTTTTTAGCAGCATCATTTATAGCATCTGTAATACTTTGTGGAATTGTTAAACCTAATTCTTTTGCTTTTTCTATAACAAATTTTTTGATAGTTTCTATTCCTCCACTTAAAGAATCTTTTAAACCTTCTACAGTAACTTCTTCCATTTTGTTACTCATCACTCTTTCATATCCTTCTGCAAAATTATTAGCTAGTGATTCCCCTTGTTTTTTCCACATACCTGCATAGGTTTCTCCAATAGATTTAAATTCATCCATTGCATCAGTTAATGTATCTTTCATTATATCACCTACAGCATCCCAGTCTCCAGTTAAAAGTGCTACAAGTGCTTTGCCTAATCCTTTAAAAACACCTAAAACTAGGTTACCTGCTTTTTTAAACATTTCAACAAAAGCAGTTGCCGCTATAACCCAGGCATCAACTAGACTTAATGCTACTGTTCTTATAGCCTCAACACCTACTCTTACCAACAAAGAATTATTATATAAATGGACAAATTGATTTATGACCTCAACTAGAAATCCCAAAATAGCATTAAAATTTTTATACGCTATAGTTCCTAATGCTATTATACCACTAATAATAAGACCAATAGGCGATAAAATAAATCCTAAAGCAGCAATTACAGGACCAGCCGCTAAAGCAATTCCAGCCAATGCTACAGCTAATACTTTCATATCACCTGGTAAACTTCTAAATCTTTGTATCATATCACCAAAAAACTTAATGACATTTTTAATTACAGGAATTACCATGTTTCCAACTTCTTCAGCAAATTCTGTAAACTGCCCTCCTAATCTTCGCATCTGATTTGCAAAACTACCAGATGTTCTAAGGGCATCACCCTGTGCATCAGAGGTTCCAGCTATAATAATATTTAATCTAGCCTGTGCTTTTTGTGCTTCGGTAGCAGCTTTTGCACCACCCTCTATTCCCATATTTAATAATTCTTGATCTAATCCAGCTTGGTTTATAATAACACCAAACTGCCTCATGGTTTCATGATTACCAACTATAGCAGATTGTAATGCAGCTAATGTATCTGGTTCACTCATATTATTAAATGAGGCTAAATCCATAGTTAAACCAGTCAAAGCCTGGGACATTTTTAAACCTTCCTCTCTAGCGAATCCTAAAGGAACAAAAGTATCCTGGAATGTTGCCATGTATTTTCTTAGATCTGTAGTAGATCTACCTAGATTTCCTGCAGTAGCTTGTACAAAAGATTCAGCATCACCAGAAAGATCTTTAAAAACTGCAGTAAATTTAGATGCAGTTTCTTCTGCATCTGATGCGGCATTGATAAATGTACGCCCTAATAAAGCTAAAGGTGCGGTTACACCTATAGTCATAGTTTGACCAAAACTTCTTAAATTACCACCTATAGCACTTAATTGTTTTTGGAAACCACCTAATGATGCTCTTGAAGATTGTACTGCCCTTTTGAAAGATGAGGCATCACCATCAAACTTAAAATGTAGATTTTCTTGTATCATGCAGATTTTTAATTACAAATATAATATTTATTTCTCTTTAGTAAATTTACCTTTAGCCTGTAATTCTTCTACTTCTTCTTTAAACTTTTTCATTTCTTCATGGCTAATTTTATTTTTATCATCTTTTAAATGTAAATTATCTTGCGGTAATTTAAATAATTGTTGAGGTTTTTTAGATTGACTTCTTTTGGTTATGTTCATATTATATACCATACAGGCTAGATACCTGGTCTGTTCCCACATTAAATTATTTTTAATATGAAAATTCTCTGATAACAAATAACAATCTTTAAATGTATATTTCCAAAAGTCTTTTGGGGGTATTCCTATTTGACCTATATAATAATCTAGGATGTCATCCCAGGTTAATTCTTTTGTTTTAGATTTTTTTTTTGAGGTACTGTCTGTCTTTTAATACCAGCATTAAGATGATTGCCTAGAATTTTTGTTTCAGTCATAGCAGCCATAACTTCTGTAAATTGATTTTGGTCCATATCACTCAACCAGTTACCCACTTTATATACATTATAATCTATTTCATTTCCTTCTTCTTGATCGTATGCTATCATTCCACAATAAATAATAGCTCTTACGCTAGATATAGCCATTTCATTACTAAAAACTTTATCTAGATCCTGTAAGCCTACGCCTAGTTCTTCTGTTAAGGATGCCCAAAAATTCATAGAAAAATGGAGGGTTCTTTTTTTACCCCCCAATTTCAATGAATAATATCCTTGTTTTTTATTCATACTTTAAAAGTAATTAAAGTTATTGAATAAAAAAAATAATATTAATTATGATCTAGTAGCTGTAGTAATAGATCCTGTAATAACTAAAGATCCAGAATAAGTTACTGGACTTTCACTCTCACCACTATACTCTATACTAGACACATAACATTCTGCGGTATAATATTTATCACCAGTTGTTGCTGTTCCCCATGATACATGAAGTGAGCTTCTACCATTAGTGCTACCAATCATATAATCTATAAATTGGTCAATTCCAAAAGTATCATCATAAGCTACTAAACCATCAAAACTTACTTCACCAGATCTAACACCAGCTATTACCTCCTGGTATCCACCAGAATCTTTACTAGTTGCCTCTGGAGTATCCATAGAAAAACTGAAACTAGAACTAGTTGCATGACCTATAGTAGTATAAGAAGTACCACCATCTGTACTCATTTGCAAAAGCATTTTAGTTCCATTAAATACTGAAGTTGTTGCCATATAAAAAAAATTTAAAATGTTAAATAATAATCAAAGATAAAAAAAGAAATGTTTAAATTTTTAAACAATTAAGAGGTTATACTTCTATTTACATTAGCTTTCATAGCAGATGTATTAATCTGTATATATTCTATTCTAAAATAGTAAGCACCAGAAGTACCTTTACTACTATCAGCAAATGGATAACTACTAGGCATAGCACTTCCAGCTGTCTCATCATAATAAAAAACTAAAGGTTTATTTGCTAACATTCCTCTAAAGTTCCATGCTTGAGCTGTAGAAAAACTATAATTAAATGCACCACCACCTCCAGATGGATACATAGGACAGTGATACCAATGAGGTGTTATAGTTCCAGTACCAACTAACGCACTATCTGCTATTCCACAAGCCATTCTTTGTGTTCCATTAGATAAAAACATTCCTATTCTAAAAGGATATTCTCCTGCTGATAGCGTACCCCAAGGTTCAGCATCCATCCAAACATCTACCCTTGTAGGAATAATAACTCTACCTGCACCAGGTGCTGGAATTAAAGTTTTTGCACCCAATTTTCTAGGTTGTGTTGGAAACCCTCCAGCATAAGAAGTACCTTGTCCCCAGCTAGTAGCATTAGATTGCATTTTAACTACCGTTACTCGTCTTGCCTCTATAACTTTTCCTTCTGGACCAAAACCAGCATAGGTTTGTGGCTGGTTTGGTGTGCCACTTATTCCAAAAAAAGTACCATCACCATATTTACCCATTTTAACATATTGCCCTTGAGAATTATTTGCTACGAATAAATTTTGTTCTGTAGTAGCACCTACATTTAATATATTTCTGGCTCTTACAGTTCCGTCAACATCTAATGCAGCACCAGGATTTGACTTTCTTATTCCAACATTTGTGCCACTTCCATTAAAATAAATATTAGTAGAAGAATCTTGAATTATTAAAGAATTATCTAAAGCTGTAGATGAACTAAATTTAGGTAAATAATTTGTAGTTCCACTACCACTTATACCACCACCTCCGCCACCACCAGTACCATTAGAGGCTGCTGTAACTCTACCTTTAGCATCTACAGTAATATCAGCATTAGTATATGATCCAGCACTTACGCCACTATTAGCTAATGTAGTAGATATAGAAGTAGTACCAGATCCTGTTAAATCCCCACTTAATGTAATTGTTTGATTTCCAGATAATTTATTGTTAAATGTATTCCAGTCGGTAGAACTTAAATATCCATCTGAACCAGAACCAGATTGAGAAATACCAATAGTTCCTGTAGTTGTAATAGATCCTCCAGTAATTGGTGAACTTGTGTCAATTTGTGTAACCGTACCACCACCGCCTCCACTAATACCAGTTAAATTAGAACCATCACCATAATAAGTTGTTGCATATACTGCGGACCATCTTAATCCACTTGATCCTAATGTATAAGTATTAGTAGTGGTTGGTCTTATGCCTCGGTGTGCTGTCGTTCTTATGGAATCAAAACTTAACATTAAATTACCACCAGCAGTAATATGTAAATTATCTGCACTATCTTCATGGATATAAGTATCACTATCTTCATCTGCATCAAAAATTAATTTATTTGTAGCATTTAAATTTATATTATTATTAAATGTCATATTGCCACTACTATCAGCAAACAATATATTTGATGCTGCTGTTTCATCTCTTAAAACAAATGTACTAGATGAGCTACTAAATAATGAAAAAGCTCTAGCAGCAGTTAAAACTAAACCAGAAGATGTAGTATCTTTTATTTCTAAAAATCTTACTATTGCATCACTGTATGGTGCTTCTGTACCAGCACCTAATTTTCCATCTTGTTTAATAATTAATGAAGGCGTATTATATGTTGTACCATTAACAGTATCAGAAGGAGTAAACTCTATAGCAGCACTAACATTTTCTTGAGCAGCAATCATCCAATTATAATGACTTGCAGAATCTGTAGTTAAATATATTTCTGGTGATCCATTTGCTATAATTAAATCACTATCTAAAGTAACATCACTTTGAAAAGTTGTTGCACCAGATACTGTACCACCATTAAAAGAAGATGCCACATTAGTTAAATTACTTCCATCTCCATAATAATAATCTGCGTAAACATTACTCCATCTAAGAGCAGTAGTTCCTAAAGGATAAGTGCTATCTGCTTCTGGTCGGATTCCCCTATGTGCTGTAATCCTTAAACTCTCAAATTTCATCTGATCAACTCCACCACTAACTATTGATAAAACATCTTCTGATTCTTCATAGATATATGTATCACTGTCGCCATCAGCATCAAAGTATAATTTTTTTGTAGCTTGTAATTTTACATCTTGAAAATTATATAATCCACCACTATCAAAATAAGATATAGCACTACCACCTGCAGTAATTCCTACAGTTTCAGTAGTATAAAGATACATCCCAGTATTACTAATAGAATTAAATCCTATTGATGGTGTTGAGGCTGATCCATCTCCAGCGTTTAAATCATCTATATATCCAGTAGTTATAAAAGCATTATTAAATTTATCTGTAACTGTTCCAATATTTACTGTACCACTAGCATATAAATGCCCACCACCAGATATAGTTGCACCTACTAAAGTAGAACTAGCACTAGTTGTAACACCACCAGTAACTGATATTCCACTAGTTGTTGTGCTTAGTTTACTTGCTGCATTATAATAGAGATCTACTGAACCACCAACATTAGCCTGTAACATAGCATCTGATCCATTAGCATATAAATAAACAGCACTATCACTATCTATATATAAGTTTCCAGTGCCTACATCTCTTATCCATGAGTGGTTAGTATCATGGTAAATTTTTAAATCAAAAGAATCTCCAAATCTTGCTTCTACATCATCTGCAAAAGTAGCATGATTATTGACTGATAATTGTCCTGTAAATGTAGTAACTCCAGTTATTCCTAATGTACCACTTACAACTAAATTACCTGGACCAGTTAATGTGCCACCAGTTATAGGCAAAAAAGAACCACCACCTGCAGTAATATTTCCAGTTACTTCCAGATCCCCAGTAACTTTAGCACCCCCAGATACTGTTTCTAATCTAACTGTACTTCCATCTATATCATAAAACTCTGATTTAGCTGAACTAGTTGTAGTAGTAAACTTAGCTGCTATACTTGATTGATTATTATTAGAAATTGTTAAACTACCAGAGGTTCTAATTTCGCCAGTAGCTGGTAACATTAATCTATTTACAAAATTAATTATTCCATCATCTTCTATAATTAAAGCATTAACATCACTAGAACTACTTAAAGATGTTCTAATATATAATGATTGACCTACTACAGTATTATCTATATAATTATGCCCAGTAGAATTTTGATGAAACAACTGTAAATCAGAATTATCTCCTATAGTTAAATTTTCATCATCACCTAATACTAATCCATCTGATGTAACAGTACCAGTAACAGAAACATTGTTAGTAAAATCTGTACCAGTAGAAGAATTAAATGTAACAAAAGTAACTCCATCATCTTTTAATTTTATATCTGCACCATTAGCATCTAGGTTAATATCAGAATCTGCATCTATTGTAATGTCATCTCCACTGCTTATTGTTAAAGCACTAGTATCAGAAATAGTACTACCATCTATAGTTATGTCATCAACTGTTAAAGTAGTTAATGTACCTAAACTAGTTATATTTGGTTGAGCTGCAGTAGATAATGTGGCAGCTAAAGTTCCAGTAACTGTAATTTCTGTACCACTTTCTGACATAATAGAATCACCAATAGTGTCAGCATCTATCCATTTAGATATTTTTCCTGCAGTACCAGTACCATCTACTCCAGATATTTCACTTAAATCTTTCCAATCTGTAGCAGATCCAGTGGATGTTAATACCTGGTTACTAGATCCAGCACTATCATTAGAATCATATATAGCACCACTAACTTTTAAATAGCCAGTAATTGTTAAACCACTTGAATCAAATAAACCTCTTTGAGTACCAGATATAGTTATACCTATTTCATCCGTGCTAGGTGCATATAATCCAGTAGTAGCAGATCCATTAATAGAAAGTCCTGGAACAGAAACAGATCCTGCACTAAATAATAATTGTGTATCAGATAAATAAACGCTAGAATCATTACCAGCACCATCACTAATTCTTATTATGGAAGATCCTACATTAGAATTAGAACTGACTTTTAATAAACTTGTATATGTACTGGCTATGGTTTTTCCAGTTAATGTTACACCCATAATAATTTTTTAATACAAATATACTATTTTTAAGATTTCTGTAAATTCATGTGATACTTAGTATGATGTTCTCTATGACAATTAGAACATAATATATTACATTCATTTAAAATTTCTTTTAAAATTTTATCTACCTTACCTCCTTTATCAAAACTTTTTTGAGTTAAGTTTCTTAACTCTCTAGCTATTGCATAAGTTTTTTTACCTGTATGGTGAAAATCTAAGGCACTAAAATTACGATTGTATCCACACCTTTGACATTTAATTTCTATATGTTCAGATAATTTATAAATAAATTGTTGCCTATAATATCTATGTTTTTTATCTCTATTTTTATTGCGGCATTTTTTACATACTAATTCACATTTACCATTTTCTCTTTTATAAAATTTACTAACTGATAAATGTTTTTTACATATTTTACATAATCTATCTGCCTTGCCCCCTATATCTTTTGCATCCATTTTTTGTTCCAGTATAATACTTGCCTTGCTTTTGAGTGGTGTGTCGGTTTTTAGAATGGATCCCCCTTCTTTTTTTTTTAGGTTTAGTTTTGTATTCAGTAGAAAAAAACCTTTTACGCCTTACCATTTGTGTTTATAGATTGATGCTTTTCAATAGATCTTCCTACAAAATAAGCTGAATAAACAACCATTAAAAGTGTTTGGTAAATTGGTGCATATATTGGATTTAAAGAAAAGCCACCTATATTTCCATCAAAAAAAGATAGAATTACAAAAACTCCAGTAAGAAAAACTAGTGTTAAAGGGCGGATATTTTTGCTTAACCAGGAATCTGATTTCATATCATTTTCCCATCTAGATGTTACCTGGGATTGAGCAGATTGTTCTGCAGCTATTAAAATATTAGTTAATTCTTTTTTAGCTTTTGCTTTTTCTTCTTTGGTCATAACAAACTTATCAACCACTCCTGCAACTTGGTCCAAAGCACCGCCAAATATTTTACTTAATATTTTCATATTTTTTTTAATTGTTTTTTAATATAAATAAAAACAATTAGAGCTACAAATAAAATATTAATGTTTAAATGTGGCTCTCCACAAACTCCTGTTAAATGATTTATTAATTCCATGTTGTTAATCTTTATGTATATAGTGCATTAAAGCACCCATTATTAATGCAGCACAAATTATCATTACAATTCCTTCTACCATATTAACTACGATTTAGCATTGACAATTACCAATAAATATACAATCATTACAATTCATCTATTAAGTCTATTAATTTATTTTCAATTTGAATTATTATATTTAATTTTTGCACACCATCATATTCTTGGCTATGTAAAGCCTCTAAAATATCTACACAGGTATTTATTTTAGAAATAGTTTGCCCTACTTTAATTTGTTTTTGCAGTGTTTTGTCATCCATTTGAATAGATGGTTTATTACCCTCTCCTAGTAGTTTCATTTTTTATATACTTTTTTTTCTAGATCTTTTATTTTATCTTTCATGTCATCTATTTCCATTTGTATATAATCCATCTTTTGATTAACTATATTAAAATCATCATTTTGAATTTCGTATTCTGGTAAAGTTTTAGCAATTTCAATTTCTTGTTTTAAATTAGTATATGATAATGTAACTGATCCTATCATAGTGCATAATAAAATAATAGTTTTTAAATCAAAAACTAAATCTGGTTTACCATCAGAATCAAAATCTAATCCTACTTGCTTTTCTAGTGTTTCTTTTGGCATTGCTTTTTTTCTTCTTTTATTCATAATTA
>VTLG01004226.1_pt1 | contig 30407 bp, 13 predicted proteins | sample 4694571 | NCBI WGS metagenome assembly VTLG01 (sample SAMN12604809, study PRJNA352737) | marine metagenome | biome: ENVO:00000447; feature: ENVO:00000209|ENVO:00000569|ENVO:01000036; material: ENVO:00002151; isolation source: viral sequences binned using virsorter ...
TGATGTTGTTACTATCATTTTCATCAAGAGGGCCTGCTAAACCAATAAGGGCTCCTGTGACAATACCCAATTCAACAAGAACAACAAGAAAAATGAGTTTCAATGCCCATTGTCCTGTTTCAAAAAACTTTTTAATTTGTTCTGCTGCAAATTTTTTCATATTAGATATTCCGCTAGATGTATTTATACTTTTGTTAAGGTAGCAATTACTTTGAAAACAGTAGAACTACTCGAAGTTGGAGTTGCAAGTAATCGTACATTTCCAGAATTTATATCAGAGTCAAAGGTTGCAAGTTGAGAACCTGTTTTAATTGTGGCGTATTCAGTACCATATGATGAAGTTCCATCATGGACAAGATATACTTCAGTGATATGATATTCACTACCTCTAGTAATTTGAACTTGATATTTTGCAGAACGATATGTCGCTGCTGGAAAAGTATCAATTGCAGTTTGGGATGTTGAAGTAACAGTAGTTGAACCACTATTAACAAAACCCTGTGACAAATAAACATTACCTGTTAAGTCACCTGTTGTATCACCAGTTAAATCACCTACAAAACTGGTTGCGGTTACGATTCCAGATGTATTGATTGATACTGTAGTTCCAATTCCGACAGACTTTGGAGTACCCCTAGCGTCTGTAAATTCAATCTCACCTTTTGTATCTTGTTTAATTGTAATTGTGTTTGCGATACCAATTACAATCTCTTCAAGACCTCGAAGTTGTTTTGCAGTTGGGTCAAGAATAATTGAACCTGTACCAATCGTTAGAATACCAGTCACTCTGGCATCTCCAGTCACAACTAAATCTTCATTGTAAACTCCTGTATCTACACCAACATGAACTTTAGTTGAACTTGTAATACCTGTTGCAAATACATCACCATCTTTACTCAGTGTGATACCACTACCAACTACAACTCCACTTCTTGCGGTAATGAGACCAATTGAATCTACGTTGGTTACATCTTCATAAGTAAGAACTCCACCAATATCAACGTTACCACTAAAAGATGCAGTCGCACTAGAAAAATGTGAGGCGGTTATAATTCCTGATGTGTTTAAACTATCTTGTGTTCCAATACCTGAAGCAGAACCACCTATAAATTTACCACTTGACGCTTGATATTGAAGAACCTTGCCATCTACCTTTGCACTATCTTCATCAACATCATCAAGCTTTAAAAGATTAACTTCACCAGATCCTGGCCCGTGTGCAAGAACTTTATATAAAATATCTCTTACTTGTTTGATTTCTGCCTTAAGATTATCTACACTTGTTTCATCTGCATTTTCAACTTCTTCTTTAATATTTGTCTCTTCAATAAATTTGATTGCTTTAGCAACAGTATCACTTATTTCTGGTGTTTTAATTGGTTCTGGTTCGATAATATTTACTGCATCAACCTCAGTAAATTTGATGTCCTCACCATTGTTCCAATCTTGAACAAGTAATGGATCTTGTTCCTCTAATTTTGATACGTCAAAATCTTCAGGCACTCCAACAGTAACAGGTGGTTCTGTGAAATCCTTAACTTCCTTTGGTTTTTCAATTGTATCAATTATTGAATCTAATTGTTCTATTAACTTTTCTTCTTTCTTCTTTTGTTTCTTTTGATTTACCTTTGCTTCTTTCAGACCAGTAACCACAGTCGAAGTCATAACATCAAGATTGATGTCTGCCTCCTTGAGAAGATTATCAAACTCCTCTTTCTTTTCTTTTTTGGCCTTTCCAAGAAGACTAAAAAATTCTGTGAGTTCTGGTGATTTCATTTATCATCTTCTTTTTGTTTCTTAATTAATTTAGATAACTCCGCTGTCGAACCTACAAATAATGCATTTGTGACATTAGTAGGGCCTTTGTTTGGATCTTGTTCAAGATCCTTCATCTTCTGTTGTAAGTCAATCAGTTTGTCCGTAGTATCTGCAACTGCTTTGATTGTAGTTGCAGCGACTTCATATGCTCTTGCAGAATCAGATTCTTGTGCTAATTCTAATATACCATTCACCGCTTCCTGTCCTTTCTCAACTAAAGAATATAGATTTGCACGACTATATTCATAATCCTTTTCAGAATCATTTTGGTCACTTTTTTTTAGTTGATTCTTTCGAGGTTCAATCTTATCGTTTTCAACGACCTCTGTATCAACGTTAAGTGCTTCCTCGATAGAATCAAAATTTTTCATAACTCTCCTAGATGTCTATACCTTGTGAAGGACTGAACTCCTTACCATCACTAAAGAATGATGACATTTCATCAAATCCAAAATCATCACCAAACTCAATTGATGCATTATCAGTTGCACTGAGAACACCAATAGTTGCATTGTGTTCATGTTTTGCAGCAACCGTATTATCGTGAGCACGGAATACAGTTATATTCTGACCACTGATACTTCTAATCTTCATGATTTCAGTATCGATAATAATTCTTTGATTTGCAGCTAAATCAGTGGTTGCACTAACTTTAAACTGTGTGACCTTCTCAGAGATAGCGCCATCAAGAACTGTCGCTGTATCATCATCATAATTTTGTTTAGCAAGAGGTGTTGCACTATATCTTTGAACTCTTTTCGCAGTTTTGATATTTGTGTTACCGTAGTAATCAACATCAACTTTCTTGATAAGACCTGCTGGATTATCTGCAACAGGGCCAAATAGATAAGTTTTTGCAGTAAATCCTAAAGTGTAAATAATTGTTCTACGAGTTTCAAAACTACCTTCGTATTGATCACTTTGATTTATACTCTCTAAAACAATTGGAACATCTTTCTTTTCACCAATTGAATCAATTAGGTTAATTGTAATATTAAATGATGGTTGAAAATAAGGTACAATCTGTTCTAATATCTGTAATGCATCATCACTTAACTTTGCCATAATACTAAGTTCAAATGAAACATTATATGGAACAGGCATATAAACTTTCTTTGCAGTTGTTCCACCTTTTGCAAGAAATGTCTGCACGATTCCAGTCTTACGAGTTGGATCGTATTGTATCCCTTGCATCTCAAAAGATAATCTAGGAAGAGTTATTGCAATCTCTCTGTCTAATTCTGGTTGTTGTTGAATTCTTGCCAAGAATTTTTGCATTGGCCCGTAAGCCAATGGCACCTTCATGACACTAAAATTTGTTCCACTCGCATCCTTGTGTCGAATGTTAATATTATTGAAGAGAGTACCGAAACCGATAACTGTCTTTCTTAATATCTCATGATAGAAATAAGTACCTAACATATCAAAGCTTTCTAACTATTTAGAACGTTCCGAATGGATTGCCTTCTGAGAAGTCTAAAATTGCATCAGCCTCCACTTCAAAGTCTGCATTATCATTATATTGATTAGCTCCATATTCTTCATTTGGATAGTCATTTGGTTGATCATAATCCACAGATAGAATTACATATTCTGCACCAGATTCAAGTCCTTTAATCTTTTCTCCAACTTGGAATTGCATCTTAGTTAACATGCTGACATCAAGAGTTCTAGAAGAGGAATCCCATACTTTAACTCTTGCAGTCTCTGAAGAATCTGAAGATACTTGAACAGTCTCATTAAAGATATAATTACCATCTGCAATGGTAGTTGCAGCACCAATTGTAATTGTTGGTGTAGTTGTATATCCACTACCAGCGTTACTAATTCTGATTGCACTAATCGTTCCACCAACCATGACGGCCTCAGCAGTTGCATCTGTTCCCCCTGATGGTGCAGTAGTAATCGCAACATTTGGTGTAGTGGTATAACCAGAACCACCAGAGGTAATTGTAACAATACCTACCGAACCTAGAGTAGTGATGCCAGCAGTCGCTATACCAGTGCCTGGCACGGTTACAGTGGGTATTCCTATGTATCCACCGCCAGGATTGATTAAAAGAATTTTATCGATAGATTTAGCAGTTCCAATACCAGATCGAGATGTCATGATTGCAACCGCAGTCGCATCTACGCCAGGTGATGTACTGATTGAAACAGTTGGTGCAGCGAGATATCCATAACCATCATTCTGTACAAATATTTGTTGAACTGCACCAAAATTAAGAGTTGTATTTGCAGTCGCAAGACTACCAATACCAGATAATATTAATCTTGCGGCGTAACCATCCGTTTGAACAACCTGATCGATTTTCTCTACGTTTGTATCGATAACTTCATCTTCATATTCAAAGACTTCACATGTGAGTTGGTATGTATAGTTCTTTCTTAACTGATAGTTTGGTTTTTCAAATTCAACATATTTAATTTCAAATAATTTCTTACCTAATGGTGAAAATATCAAATCACCCTCTCTTGGTCGATTTGATATCTCATAGTCATCTTCTTGTTTTTCTAAAAAAGGTGCAACAGACTCTTCAAATCTTTCTCTTGAGATTACAAAGGTTGCCTCAGTAGTAACTCGAACACCAAATTTTGAAAGTATATCTCCTTGTCCAGCATATCCATCGACATTCATCAGATATGCTTCAAGAGGAAATGCCTGATCAAATCTAGACTCAGTTACCTCCTTCATAATGGTTCTTGATGTCATTAATTTACGAGGAATATAATGACAGTCGAGCCCGTACATCCTTAATTGTTCATTAATTAAGTCTTGTACTAAACCTTGTTCTCCCTGAGAACCCTGTAGAAAAAACGGATTTAACATTATCCAATCATATCAAGTGGTGGCATTTCATAATCACTTGACATCTTGGCTCTAAGTTCATCTATCTCTTTGACACCATCATCATATATCTGACGACCATTAAGTTGAATACCGCCAGGTAATTGAACACCTTGAAACTTGATTAAATTTTGTCCCCATTGTTTCTTGCATAGTGCAGTAAAATATCTCTTTAAGAACTGGTCATTATAAACCCTAGTAAAATCTTCTGGATCCAATATTCTAAAACAATCAATAACAAAATAATCACCTACATTTATTGGTGCCCAATCAACGTCAATATAAAGACGATCTTGACGAATGTTGAATCTATATCTTACATCTGGATTTAATAAGAAAGTTATATCTTCAAGTTTAGTTTGAACCATTGAATATTGAAGAAGATCAATTGAACCAAAAGCATATAAGTCATTTAAAAATAACTGATACCGAATATTAAACAATCCATCATAAACTGTATCTGATCTAACTTTAAATATATTATTAACTCCTATGACAGATGGAGGCATTTGAATATAATTATTATTTTCTTCTAAATCAAACGTCGTTGATAATCCAACTGTTGATGTTGTAGTTGTTGTTGTAATTCCTAAAGTTGAATCTCCTCCTCTTGCTTGTCCTCTATCAATATCATCTTGTGTAATTTTATATTTCAAATACATTCTTGCGATACCATCATAGTGTCTCTCTTGATACACTTGAATAGCATCATCTAGCAGATCTGAAAACTGTTCGTCTGCAACGTTAATTTCTAAGACAGGATAACCAAGCTGTCTCTTTGCGTAATCGATTAAACCATCTCTTGAACTTGGTTGAGCCATTCTTCACCTCTATGTTGAAATACCTGTTCTGACAAGCACATTACCCTCTATAACTTTATAGAAAGTAGAACCAGAACTTACATTGATATCATATAGATATCTACCTTCAGCTAAACTTCTAGTTACAGTTGAACCCATAGATAGAGTTATTTTTCCATCTGTGTCTCCAAGTGTTACACCAAAAGTATTTGCAGTTCCAATCGCAGATTTTTTCATATTACTTGTTCCAGTATAGTTAGAAAAATCTATACTTGAACCAGCAGAAGTTCTAATCGTAAAAGTGGTGTTAAAATCAGCACCAGAAAACATGGTTAGATTTACACCATATGGAACAGCTACATCTGGATCAAAAGTGATTACCTGTTGTGCCATTTTTCTAATTATTTAGTTTTTGAACAAGAGTAGATAAAAGACCTTTAATTTCTCCTAGTTCACCTTTTACACTATTAAGATCCTCTTTCATTTTATCCAACTCTAAATTTTTATTCTCAGCATCCTTTTTACGTTTCATGTATGCAAGGTATGCTTTTTTATCTTTATTGATAATCGCTGTGGATTCTGAATCTCGAAAGAGTCCAGACTTTCCCTCAACTGGAATTTGGTTATTCATTATGCGACTGCGATGGCTCTAAGTTCTTTAATAAATGGTGGTTTAGCTTGATCAGTTCCAACCATATCAATTTTGATTTGGAACTTAGTAAATGGAGGTAATTCTCTTGAACTAAATGTATAATCCTTAAACTCATTTCCAATTGATGCATTTACGTTATCATCAGATCTTCCACTATTGTTAGATACGTTAATAATTTTACCATTCTGGTCTATATTATCAAAGCCTGGGAACAATTCAAAGTCTACATCCATACTATTTTCACTTGAACCCTCTGCAATTGTCTTAAAGAACACACGAATATCAGAACTAGATCTTCGATATGCAGCAAACTCAACTGTGATATCGGTAGCTGGAGTATCTAATTGAATTAAATTAGAAACATATGTTGATGAACATGGATCCTCTCCAGTTTCATTAACACGACTATCAGTTGCAAAGTTTGATACTGGGTTATTAATACGGTTTGTGGTTAAGACAGTGCTGACTCTATCTAAATCTACAACAGGAGAAACATTTGGACTATCACTTCTTAACAACAATTCAAATGTTAATGATTTATTTCCTGGCAAATCAGATAATTGTCTATCTTCATTTACTTTCGATGCAACCATTCTTGGAGTTTCAAAATGATTTTGAGTATTAAGTGCGATAGCTTCAAATCCTTGATCTGCGAATGATGACTCTGCACCACCGATACTTGTCGCTGATACAGTTCTCACTCGACCACCAACTGTTGTTCCTGGCGGTGTCATCGTTGTTACGTTTGGAGTAATAGTTTCAAACTGTATATTTTGTGTTGCATTTACCTTTGTACCACCACTACGTTTTGTAGATGAGAAGAAACGATCTGGTAAAGTTCCACCACTTCTATCAGTACCATCACTATTCATATCAAGTTTGATATGATAGAAATCTAAATCTTTATCATTTGAAACAGTTGCAGCTGGACTATTCATATCATGAGTCTTATTAATTCTTCTGAGAGATACTCCATTAAATTCATATTTTCTAATTATATCACCTGATGAATGACTAGATTTTGTTGTATTGTCAATACCTCTAGTTGTAACACCAGTAATAGAACCGTTTGCAACACCACTGTAAGATATAATTTCATCTCCTATGATTGCGTAACCATAATTTGTAGTTCCAACTCCAACTCCTTCAAATGTAGCAAAATTAGATGAAGAAACAACAGAAATATCTGATGTTGCATCATTATCATAATCAACACTTAATTTTGTCTCAGGAACATCTGATTGAACATTAGATATTTTAACTAAATTATTAAACGCATGTAATCCATGAGCTCTATGATTAACTTTAAAGTGTAATCCATCATTCGTAGAATCAACATCAAAGGAACTAATCGTTACACCACTTCCAATATTACCATCAGCTGTAACTCCAAGTCCAGTTGTTCCATCTAGTCCAAGAACAGCAGATCCATTATTAAATCCAATTGTTCCAACTCCAGTAACAAACGAACCTTGAATGTTGTCAATGACGATACTATTTGTTGAAGTGATTAATCCAACAGAAATGACAGCACCACTACCGTTTCCAAGACCAAGTGTTCCAATTCCTAAAGTGTCACCCACTGCATAATTCTGACCACCATTTGTAAATGTAACAACACCAATTTGACCATTTTCGACACGAACATTACCAATAATTCCACTTCCATCTCCAGTCTGAGTTACCATTGGTATATCAGTATATAAGAAATGTCCACTGGCAGGAGTATAACCAGCGCCAGGATTTACAATAGTTACATCATTAGCACCATTGATTGTTGCTATACCAGCAGTATTGATAAGAGTTGCAGATGCGTTTAGGTTATCAAACTGACTAATTGTAACGCCAGGCACAAGTCCAGCAGTTGCAGGGATAGTAGTTCCTAAACCAACAATTGCTTTCTTAGATAAAGCAGTGATTGGATTTGATGCTAAAGTTGGAACTTCATCATTACCCTCTGACAATTGTGGATTAAAGAATCTACCTACAGATGGTTCTGTATTAAATACAGCTCTTCTGATAGTAAACTTCATATCCTCATATTGACTTGGATCCCATGTTGTACCATTCTGGGATTTGAATAATGATCCTAAGTATGGTTGTTGACTAATTAATACCTGTTGTTCATCTGGTAGATTTGCAGTTGATATATCAACCTCTCCCATTCTTGATATCCAACAGTTGTAATTTTCTGCTGGTGTTACAAGAACTAAAGCATATTCCTGTTCACCTGTTAGATAAATTGGTGATTCAAATGTAAATGTGGTTGGAATTGATGCATCCTCTGATACATTAACTTCACTTGGATCTTTAACAACTACACTAAATGGTAAAATCTTAGATGTAGGTAATCCAGTCTCAACTGTTCTAACTTGTAAAGTCAACGGTAATTCTTCATCTTTTGTCTGCATGAATACATCAACAGATGTAATAAAGATACCAGTAGTTTCATCAACACGGAAGGTTTGAGCAAGAGGATCATAATATTGAACAGCGTCTCCTATTGCAGATATCTGACCAGCAGGCCCTTCAGCTCTTCTTGTAATTCTATCATTTAAAACTCTTTGTTCCTCCGAAGTTAATCTTTCAATATGAGGAGTCTTAATACTTAATACCTGTTCTTGAACTGTATCTAACTCTCCCAATGACTTGAAGTTTGCTTCAGCAGATCCAGTCACAGTTCCAGAAACTGTAGAGTTTACTGGACTTGTAGTTAAACGAAGAGTTTTTGTACCTGTTTCAAATCTTGGATTAGCATCTACATTTGGATCTGGTATTTCATAACAAGACACTAAGTTTCCTAAAGTGTCAGATATTAATCTTACGTTTGATATTGTCGCTTCAGCACCACTTGTTTGTCCAACTAACTTCATTCCGTTTTTAGCATGTCCAAAGAATGAACCTTCAACTTGAGTTGCAAGACTGAATGTATCCACATTCAACATTGTTGATGATGTAGAATATACAGTGGATATGCCAGCTGCATTATCATAGGGATTCAATGTAGCAACTTTTGTTGGTGCATTATATGGGCCCTCTTTATGATTTGGTGCAGCCAATCTAAATGAGAGTCCATCTGACTTAACTGTTTCACCTGTTTGAAATACACCACTTGTCATAGTAATTTCAAGTAGTTTTGGTGTTACAAATGAAGTTACGTCAACATTATCAAAGAAAACGTAGAAACGAGTTCTAGGTTTCATACGGTGAGTTGTGATTTGAATATTTCTCTTTCTCATGAAAGGAATAATATCACGACTTAAAGTTCTATCTCCAAGAGATTGTTCGTTGATTTTTGGTGTAACTTGATATTGAATACCTTCTCTTGATTGTTCTGTTGTTTTTACAATATCTTCAAATGTAGTGGATCTTGTGACATTCTGTGCTATAATTTTACCAGCACCTCTTGGAAGCCACCTTCCATTCAACTCCATAACTTTACCAAAGTTGGCAACGTGTCTGATACCACTTCTATCTACATTTGGCCCTAAATCTTTTGGATCAATGATACTAGAACCTCTGGTGGTACTATCCATTGTGAACGTACCTTCAACTTCTTCAGATGTCCAGTTTGTTTCCCATGCACCCCAATTAACTTCACTAAATCCAGTCTGTTCATCAATACCTAACATCGCAATTGTATTATCAAACATTGCAGTATCTTCGGTAACATTCGCATCTACTCTCTTTGTATCCATCCAGATATCAGAGTCTGGTGAAATTTCCATATCACCAGAATAGTAAACAATTAAGAATGGGTTTACATTCTCAACTCTTGAAGCGTAAATTTGCTTCAACATTTCTGTTTCTGTATAATCTAAAGTTAAAAGTCTTCCAGATTTTTTAATATTCTCTCCATCAACATCAGTAATATGATTAAGGTCTAAAGTTGGATTTGCAGTTGTACCGATACCAATAAAAGATCTTGAACCTACAACTAAGTCAATACAAGTTGTATAATGGCCAGGTCTTAAATATCCATTTTTAGCGTCAGTACTTGCACTAAAATCTGGATGTGCAATTTGATGAGCATTATGTTTTTTAAAGTTGTCTACAAAAAATCCTGACTTAAATCTATTCAATCCATTTGCATCAGTAATTGTTAAATTTGCAGTATCAGTCTCAAGAAGAGATAATCGAGTATAGTATTCAACACTATCAAGTCTTTTTTCAAGTCTTCCAATGTCAGACATTGTAAAACGTTTGTGATTTGTACGAATAATTTTTACTTCAGAAACATTGTCAACAAATGGAGGCATAGAAACTTTTGCGACTTCTATTGCATCACCAATCGACTGTGGTTCTTTTGGTAAATCTGATGGCACACCTTGAACATATGCAAAGTTACCAGTCTTGTCTAAGAATAATCTATCCTTTCTTCCTTGATAGTAATTGTAAGTTACAACTAAAGTTTCATCAGGAACTAAAGGATCAGGAACATTAGTTCCTGATGAGAATGATCTTGATGCAAAATCGAACGGAGATACTGTTGATCCTGTGCTATATTCAGCAACTCTTGGTCTTATATCAATCAAATCATTTACAGATTGTCCATATCCACGATCTATTGGAATTAGTTCTAATGAATCTGTAGGATAACTAGATGCAGTAAAGAAATCTCCACTATCATCAGATGTGACAAAGAAGTTCTTAAATACAATTTTTAATCTATTTGTAGGTGATCCAAATCCTTTCTTTCTTTCTATGAAGGAGAAATCATAGTAAGTTGGTTTTTGATTTGTATGTAAGACAAATTCGTTTGTAATATTAAGATCACCAGAAGTTGTTGCAGTTAATATTGCAGTAACACCAGACCTTTCAGCTTTTACAGTTTCACCTACGTTAAATATATTTTGATTTAAGAAAACAATTCCAAGTGTTGTAACATTTGGTTTTTCTACAACAAGAGCAACAGCATTGCTATCTAATCCTGTTATTTTTTCTCCAACTATTAAATCTGAATTGTTACCACTTGGGCCTGAATATGCTGTTAAAGTTAATGATGGTAAATCAGCATCACCAGAATCATTTGATTCAAAGACACCTAATAGTTGACAAGCATCAGGAACATTCAATGAAATTTTACGGTCTTGAACTCTAGTTCCAAATACCCTGTTAAATGTCAATCCATCATTTAAACTATTAGTTCCAATACCAGATGATGCAAGAGTTGAACGACTAATATTAATTACATTTGATTCGTTTAACTTTTTAAGTTTATTCTTGACTTTACTCTTTAGAACTGTAGCAAACAGATTTGCCTTTCCAGTTGCCTTAGATAGTGCAACGAATGTTACAGTTTTCTTATCAGCAGAAATTTCAACTTGACTCTCTTTCAATGGTTCAACAGATCCATCGTCATAAGATATAAAATATCTTTCTTCATCAAAAGGTTGGAAAAATAAATCTGCGCCAGCGTTAGGTGAAGTAAATTGATTACCAGCTACTGTAATGTCAGAATATTGTTTTCTAAGTTGAACTGTGGTTGTAGTTACATCTAAACTCTCAATATTGTTATGTCTAACAGGAGTTAAAAGACTATTTTCACTTATTTTAAAACTTGTTTTACGAAGGAAAAGGTCATTTGTATCAAGTGACCCTGCGATTAATCCATCTAACACACCGCCATTACAAACATCAGTTACTGATGCAACACCAACAACATTTATTTGTGAACCGTCAGTTGATACACCAGTAATTCTATTAAATCTTGGAAGAGTTTCGCCAGGAACACTATAACTTACAATATTATTTGCGGTGATAATGCCTGAGAAATTAGCACCAGACGCTGTAATAACTCCAGCATTTCCAGATGTATTACTTATTCTTAAATTACCAGAAATTAAATTGGTAAGTTTACTTCCATCATTTAGTAATATATCAGCCTCAAATGTTGAAACACCAACAGCACTCTTCATAGATTTGACATCATTAAATCCAAAGGAATCAACTTTAGTAATTACTCTACCATTTTGAACACCATTGATTAATATTGATTCATCTTTAACAAATTTACCACTAACATCAGTCAAACTAAAATCTGTTATATTAGTTCCAGATGCTCTTACAAATCCTGTTGCACCACTTCTTGTGCCTTTTATGTGATCTGATGTGGTTAGTGAAGTAATCGCAGTTGATACTTTCACATCTGTAAATGTTTTTATATCAAATAAACGAGTTTCAAATTGTGTTGATGAATTTACAAAACTTCCAGATTGAGCTTTAAAATCATAAAGTCTTGCAAGACCTATTTCAGATCCACCACCTCCTCTTCTTTTATCAAGTAAAGATACTGTTGCAGTTGTTCCTATTCCTAAACTTGGGGAACCAAAAACATTATTAACAAATAAAGGGTCGCCTGTTTCATAAGCAACAGCTTCTTGTTCTACAGTTTTAGTAGTTCTTGGTTTTGGAACATCTATAAAACTAGTTGCAATTTTTTCAACTGAGTATCCTTTGACATATGCTTTTCCAGGCGATACTTGCATTACCATTAAATCCTTAGATGGTATGTTACCCTGATTTGTTTTTTGTTCTGAACTATAAATTCCTTTATTTCCAATAGAATCATTTAATGATTCTTTTGCAAAAAGTTCAAAAGGTTTGACGTAGTAATCACCAGATTCTTCATAAGTTCTTTTAGCTAACCTATCATTAAGTAAATTATACTGTGTATCTTTTACAAAAGTTTGTAACTCACCACCTTGAACACGAGCAATCTCAATGAAATTTTGATCATTTGTGTCATCAAGACCTTTTTTCATCAAACTGATATTGATTTGAAGTCGGTCAGCGCCAGGAGCAGCGAAGTTTGTAAATCCTGATGCATTGTCATTTAATGATGGGTCTTCACCAGCACCGATAAAATCCTCTTGAACATCAAATCCAATTCTATAGGATGGAGTGCCACCATATTGATCTAATATTAGAGTTTCACTTTGAACTTGAGCAAAAGTTCCACGAATAAAATATACACCTTCTCCTATTGACATTGCAGAACCAGTTGCAGTTGCACCAAATGCTAAAGTATTTGCAAAAGGTTCATTTGCAGCTATGACACTAACACCATAAACGATATCTTTATTTGCAGATAAACTTTCTCCATCATCAAATTTTTCAGTTGTAAAGTCCTCTCCAGACTTTTCATACTTAATATAAAGCGTTAGATTACCTCTATCAGAGTCTTCTTTTGATAATATTTTTTTGATTGTCGCTGTTACACCTGATCTTGCACCTGTAATTCTTAATCCTACTAACTGATCTGTATATAATGATACTGGAATACCTAGAAACGCATCTTCAATTTGAACACATGTAAAATTATTATCATAACTTAAGTTGCCTGGAATTACCTTTGAACCCTCTTTGAAAAAGTGAGTACCAAATTGTTCAATCTGATTCTGTAGAATCGACTGTAATGTACTTAGTTCTCGTGCCTGAACTGGAGATCCTGGCTTGAAAAGAACTCTATAAAAGTTTTTATTCTTATCAAAATCGTCAAAATATGGCGATACGTTTAGATTGGTTTCCTGTGGCATGATTTTTTAAAATTCCAGTACGATCTTGATGTCTTCTTTTTGTTGTGAACTGCGAGTAACAGCAGCTCTGTTATCAACGTAAATGATATCACCGCTATATTTTTCAACCTCTGGGTTAGCAACACCTTTCACAAAACTCATTCCTAAGTTGTAAGTCCTACTATTTATTGAGGTAGAAAGACCAGGCGATAGAGAAGTTCCGAAATTGGTATCTATATTTAGATTACTTGTTCCGCCAAATACAGTTGTTCCAGCACCAGTTGCAGGGTCAGCGTTAAATCTAAACAATTCATATCCATAAGAAGGTGCAGTTCCATCCGTTGATATTGCAAGTCTGCGATCTTGCCAATACTTAAGAACTCCTGTGGTAGCATCATAATTAATCACACGACCAACAGCTGTTGAACCAATACCTATTTCTTGAGTAACTTCTGCATCAGATGTAAAAGTTGTAGTTGTTGATCCAGCGCCAGTGAGTTTCAGCGCATAAACAGCACTAGCTTTTGACAGTGTAAGTTTGTTGTCTGAACCAAATGCAAGAGGATCTCGACACAAACCAACACGAGAGAATTGGTTTCCTGTAATAAAGTCTGGGTTTGATGTATCGTTTTCTAAACGAGAATATATTAAAACACGATTTGCACCAAGTTCTCGATATACATCAGCACCATGTCCATCTTGAGGAGGAACAATTACATTAAATGCTGCATCTGTAGAACCAGATGGGTTTGTTAATCCAACATCACCTAATCCAACAGTTCCAAATGTATAATTAGAACCTCCATTAGTTATTTCAACCGAATCAATTTTACCAGCAGCGTTTACAACAACAGAACATCTACCACCGCTTCCATCACCTTTGATAGGAACATTATTATAAGTTGCAGCAGTTCCGTAACCAACACCACGATTTGTGATTGTGACAATCTTCAACTGTCCACTAGTTGCAGCATTGTTTCTAACTGCAGCCACGTCATTATTTGTTGACCAATTTTGTGGTAGAGGTATGAAACTTGTTGAATCAAATTTAATGATACTATTTGGGTCAATCGTAAAGAGATACTTCCAAATATATCCGTCTCCAGATGCACCAGCAGATCTTGGTTCTAAATCTGTGAATAATGGTTCGTCAAGAGATGGTCTTCCAGATGTGTTTTCTGGGTTTGTTCCATTCTGTAGGCAAATATAAACACGGAAGTTTTGATTCATCACATAATAATTTGTGTCATACAAATTAGTTGAACTAGTTTGTGGTGACAAATTTGAACGAGAATAATCATCTCGATACATTTCATATGTTGTACCTGATGACCAAGTTATTTTTCTAACAACTCTTGCAATATCATCTGAATTCAACTTCTTGAGTGCGATCATTGTATCCCAATAATCGTTTTCTTCACTAAAAGAATCTTTTGGTGATGGTGGATTTTCACTCCAATCTGATTGAAAATCTGCTGGGTTAGGAAGACCAATCCACGCATAATAACTATTCGTAGTTGAAGCTATCCCCGCTACAAAATTCTCAGAGTTTAATATTCGCAGTTGATCAGTTATAATTGCTGACATTTTATGAATTACTTTTTGTTTTTATTTATATTAAGAATAGGACTCTTTTAAATCACTAGTTCTAATAATTACAGGGCCAGTCTTGATTCCTGTAATACCATCATCTGTAATCGCTGTAAATGCACCATCACCTTTCTTAACAAAGTCGTGTAAACGACCCCATGAGAATTTACCAAATGATCCACTTCCAATACCAATACCTTCAGTTGAACTAACACTTACAGTTACTCTTCTTAAAGCAGTCGCACCAATACCAAGAGCAGGCCCTTGTATAGTTTTAGCACTATGTACTCTGTATATATTATCTAGGAAGGAAGTTCCAATTCCAACTGTTGTAATTCCAATTGGATTATCATATGATGTTAAACCACTTCCCACATTACTATCAAATACAGTGAAGTAATATCCAGATGCAATACCACTCACAGTTACAGCAGTTCCTACTACTGATGTGTCACGAAGAACAGAACCTTTTGGAATAAACAAGTCAAACTGTAATGCTGTTCCGATTCCAGCAACAGTTGATGTTCCAATTCCAACTAACTCACCAAAATCACCTTGATACTTAATACTGGTTAAAGTATCTTGAGTCACGGATTCTGGTTCAATCATAACTAATGGTGGACTTGTATGTGTATATCCAAATCCAGCATATGTAACTGTAATTGCAGATATTGTTCCAGCAGCAGATACAGTTGCATCCGCAGTTGCATTTCCAGAAGTTGTACCGACTCCAGCAGTAATTGTGCCGATTCCAGCAGTAACACCGATTGAGACTTTTGGTGCAACAGTATATCCAGAACCACCATCAGATATTACAACACTAGTTATTGAACCACCAGCAGAAACAACAGCAGTTGCAGCGACTCCAGTTTTAGATGTTCGGTCAAGAATCAAAACTTTCTGTTTAACCTCAACAAGATCATCTAATTGATTAAACATTGGAACGGCTGTATCTGTAAACACCTCACTCGAACCAGCTGACACACTCTTAATGATATAAGCAGTTGGACGGATGTTAGGTTCTAATTCAACTCTATTTTTACCAATTCCAATATTATTTACAATTACATCTTGTATTTGTTTTTTCCAAGTAACTGGTCTCTCAAGTGTTCTAATAGTTGTAATTCCAGCATTAACATAAGTGTTTGTAGTTACTGTATCAGATGTTGTAATACCTGTAACTGTTCTTGGATCTTGTTGGAATGAATCATCTAAACCAACATCAGGATATTTATTAATTGTTAATTGATCACCAGTTTTAACTGTTTCTAAAATATCAACTTCAAGCACGTCATCATCAGATGCACGATAATAGTAAATTCTTAATTTATCATCAGATTTAGGAGCTTCAGAGAATGTGATTTGTGAACCACCACTATACACATAACTCTCATTGGGGACTTGAAGAACATCATTCAAGAATATTAAAGTGTTATCTGCAACTTTAATTGGAGATCCTTTTGCAGCTCTTATAGTGATTGGTGTTTCAACTGCACCAATGGTTTTAGTAATTGGGAACGTTCTTCTATCACCATCAAATAAACTTTCAAAACTATTTAATTTTTCTAGTTCACCAAATGTGAATCCAGCAAAACTATCATTGAATGTATCAAGAACAGTTAATTCAAAATCTTTAACCACTTTATTAGCATCTGTCAAAATACCAGCTTGACCACCCTCCTCTATCTTAAGAACATCGTTAATTTTATAATTGTATCCAAAGTTTGTAATTTGGAAACTAATTATACTTGATGCAGTACCGACACGAACTGATATAGATGCACCGATACCAGTAGAACTGCCAACTAATCTTAAGTTTTCATAGTTAAGTGGTTTTTCAAACTCAAGAACTGGAGGAGTTGCAGAACTAAATCCAGAACCACCACCATTTGTAATAGTCACAGATGTAACTATACCAGAAGATACATTTGCCTTACCTATGGTTACGATACCAGAACTACCACGAGCCTTAACAAGTATATTTGTCTGCAATCCAACTCGATAACCAGAACCACTATTTCCAATCGATACAGATTCAACAGTTCCAGCAGCAGATACAATCGCAGTTCCACCAGCAGCGACTAAAGGTTGATATCCAAAGTTTGTGGTTTCACCAACAGAAACAATAATACCACCTCTAGGAACTGATGATATATTCACATCATAATTATTTGTCGCTCCAACACCTGTGAAACTTACAGAGGTAATACCAGCAGTTTCAACAATATTGTAATCATCATTTGGATTTTGAAATATCTCGTTCAGTAAAATAACACCAGTATTTGTTGCAAATCCAGTTACATTTGAACCACTAGACTTTAAAACAAAGTTGGTTGCGATTCCTGTAAACTGTTCTTCCACAGTATCAAATACATAGTTATCTGTATAAGTTTCTTGTGTTCCGCCAGGAATTCCAGTTCGAGTGAAGACTCTACCAGCAAAAGTAGACGTAGTTGTTAAACCAGCTGGGCCTTTTTCACCTTTAGGTGGATCTGTAAAGTTAATTGTGTCTTCAACAATCTGATAATTACCTAAGAATTTAGTAACAGTATCACCAGCACTGTGATTTGCAATTGCAGAATTAAGTCTTCCTCTTCTTACAAATATTCTGTTTGTAGATCCAATACCAACAGTATCAATCTTCATAAACTCATCATTAACTTTAATCGTATCACCTGAGAAGAATGATGATATACCAGTTATTGTGATGAAGTCTGTCTCTAACGCTGCATCAAATGATAATTTAACATTTACAGGAGATTGTATAACTGGACTTTGAATATTATTATCAAGAGTTATCAAAGCCTTAGAGTTAAGATTCTTTGAGGTAAATGAATGAGTTGTTCCAACTCCAACAGCTGATATATCAATAGCTTTCGGAACAGGTTGAAGTGCCTCAGTGGCAGTTCTAGAAACTTTAAATTTGTTCTCTGCAAGTTTAACTGCAAATACTGTAGATGGTAATTTAGTGGTAACACCGATTCCACTAATCGCTGTTGCTGCGATACCGATACTCATTGTTGTACCAGCACCAGTTGGTGTATAAGTTAATTCTTCACCAGTTTGGAAGAAGTGATTATTAACTATAAATGTATCATTTGTAACGTCAACCACAGCAGTATCTGATGAATCAAATGTCTTATGGAATATTGGATCTCCAGCATGTTTTAGAGGGAATGAGAACTTAATATCATTCTCTGTTCCAGTATATGAACCCTCTATGGATTTTAATCTTGAATTAGTAAATGTAACAAAACCAACACCACCACCACCAGTTTCAGTAAAGTTATACTGGAATACTTTTGTTGTAACAGCAGTATTTGCTGGAGGAGTTAAACGAAGTTCAATATCACCACCAGAAGCAGATGAATATCCAACACCAATAGTTCCGATACCAGAGAAAGTAGTAACATTAGTAGAGAAATTATCTATGTATCCAAACTCTGTAAAGTAAGGAGTTGTTCCATCATGGATTGCAGTTACCTGAGTAACAGCATATTTGTCATTTGTTGTATCATGTATTTCGATTAACGCATCAAAAGCAGTATATGTATTAGAATTAATTCCACTAATTCTAGTTTGTTGTGGAGTTCCTGTTGATGCAATATTAGTCGTTGTAGCTAACACCTCTGTTAGTGATATTGTTGTGCTTCCAATACCTGTCGCAGTTGAACCTATGGATGTTTGATGAACTCTCATCGTTACACCAATTCCAGTCTCAGGTGTAAAGTAAACACTTGTAATACCAGACCTTACATCTGCACCAAATGTTCCAAGTCCGACACTTGGAGCGTTAGTTCCAGATATATTATCATTAATCATCTGAGCATATTCTAAGAGATATACTTCCTCACTATCATTTAATACAACTAATTCATTTAATTGAGTTCTTTCCTGACCACCTAATTCTTGTGTTTGAACAAGTAGTTTAGTAGTTGTAATTGCAGTGGTTCCAAAACCTACAACTTGAACTGTGGAATTTGGATCTGTAGAACCAATACCAGTAGATGAAGATATAATACTAACTCCAGTTCCAACATTTATTTCAGTTCCAATTTCTCCTTGAGCTGCAATTGTGTTTGTGAAAGTTTCTTGTGCAAATATTCTTAGTGAATAGTTATTAAATTTAGATTTAGCAGGAGCAAATCTTAAATTTCCTATAACTCCATCAATTGCAAAATCAAATTCACCTAAATCGATTGCTGTTTCAACACGACCAAATGCCATCATATAACCAATAGAACCATCATGAACAAGATTGACCTGAATTATCTCTTTCTCACCTGAAAATCTAGTATCAAAAAGTAACACATAAAATTTAGCTGCATCAACTTCATTAATATTAAAGTCAAACACATCAGAGAACGCAGTTGCACGAGGTAAATCATTAAACTGAGAACTTACACTATCAACTGATATTGCTCTGTTTGTTCTTGATTCAATGTAGTCCGTTAGAATTTTATTACCAAAATTAATTTCATCAGATGCAAATAAACCATTTACATTTTTAGAATTTTCTGTGACTAAATCAAAATCATATGAATTATGAAGAGATTCATTCTCACTCACCAAATCTGCAACAACTACAGCGACTGCTGATGAAACACCAACGGATGCATTTTTTCGATTCTTATCATCAGTCGATGCAGTAGATACAATACTTACATCTGCAAAGTTTCTAAATCCAACTACATGTCCAAGACTATTAACTGGGTCTTTCCAAGTATCATAATCAATTGTACTACCTAATGAATATGAGAATGTTTGATAGTAATCATTATCTGCTAATTTCTGTAGTTCTGTGTTTAACTTACCAGTTTCTTTTCTGAATCCGCTTCTAAATTCAGAATCTGAATCAATATTAAAGACCGAATCAAATTTATTTGTTTGTTCAATCAACGCAATCGATTTAGAAGAAACACCGTTAATTGACTCTCCAACTTTAAATGTATCATTTGAAAGAACTTTAAGATACTTGTTATTCTCATTCCATGCAACAACAGTTCCTTCTTTGTCACCTGTACTTACAGTTTCACCAACACTAAATTGGTTTGTATCAACACCGATATCAAATTGTGCAATATTCTCAAAAGGTATCGCTTGTCCAGATGATTTTGATGCACTAAATGTGCCTGGTTGTGTAACTGTTGAATCTAATTTATAAGAAACAGTAGCATTTCCTCCGCCTGGGTTTGTGTTTACACCAGTAATTACAAAAGGTTCATAATCATAATCTGCTGAATTAAATCCACTTCCTGTGGAACCAATACCTATATTTTCAACATATAGTTTTTTACCTAAAATAAATGGATATGTTGATGAAGTATAACCACCCTCAAGTGTTAATGTCACAACATTTGTGCCAGATGTAAAATCTAAGTCTTTAACTTTAATTCCGTTATTATTGTTTGTGGCGACAATTTTTGGATTTGTATCATATAGAGAGTTTGTATTTCTTAAAATTCTAACCTCAGACACAGATGTTCCTTGTAAGTCAGTTTCAGTTAAAACTTCATCTTTAGTTAAACCAGTCACACGATCAATTACTACAATATTAGGTGGTTCAAGATAATTTTTACCACCAGAACTAATTCCTATATTTTCAATTTTAGATAATCTATCTAATCTTAATATTTGAGGTAATTGCACAGATGGTTGTATTGTTTTATCTGCTGAATAATCAAATCCTAAGTTTTTAATTGTATAGTTTCTTAATCTACCTGTTTCATTACTATTCAATCTAACTACAGCACCAACTCCAAGAGTAGAACCGATTGATGTAACAACAGGAATATTTTGATAGTTTCTACCTTTTGATATAATTCTGATTCTGTTAATAGATCCTATAGCACCTGTAGATGATGTATTATATTCTAACTTTGTAGATTCTTCTTTCGTATATACATCTTTTTCTGGTTGAGATGGTAATACAAATGAGAACGTAGTGCTTCCAATACCTGTGATTACATAATCACCATTATAAACACTATCTGATATTTTTAAACTTGAGTGATTAATTACATCAGTATCAACAATTGGATTTCTCTTAAGTGGTGCATTAATATCTAAGTTTACAGGAGTTAATTTGTAAAATAAATCTTCTGGAGTGTTATCTGTGACAGATAAATCAACTCTAGCAGTGGTTGTAACTCCGACTGTTCCAACTCCTATGACTTGGAATCCATCATCTTCATCATTATTAAAATATGGATTTGTAAAGTTTGTATCTCGGAATAATTCAAAATCAAATACTTGATTTCTCTTTCCAGATATAACCTGAGTTAAAGAAGTATCAGATACAGCAAAACCAACTTTATATCCACGAGTCAGTGATAATGGTGGATTGATAAGAGCAATTTTATGTCCAGATCCAGTTGATGTAAGTGAAATACAATCAGGTATTAACTTTTTAGATTTAAAAGCAGTCTCAGACAACTTAATTGTGTTCTTGTCAATTCTAACAACAAAATATGTGAAATCATTAAATAACGGATTCGCTGGACTTGTAGACTTATAGATTATTTTATCGCCAGTTTTATATCCATGATTAGGAAGAGTGATTTGATCTTTTTCCGTGTTAACAGAAGAAGCACCAAAGTCAATTGGATTAATAAATGTTCTACGAGTAGTTTCATCAAATTGAATATCAAATGAGGTTGTAATGCCTGGAGTTACAGATACTGAAATGCGATCATTTGCAATTAGATTATGAGCTTCCTTACAAACAACAGTTCCCACTACTTTTTCAGCAAATCCAGTTATCTCAGGTTTTGTTGGTGTAAAACTATGAACTTTACCAGTTCCATGACCTTTGAAGAATAATTGATAAGCAGTTGAACCAATACCCGTAATAGATCCCGTTGATCCAATACCTAATGCATTTGTAGATATACCTAATAAATTTCTACCAAGATTAATCGCAAATACAGGAGAGTTATTAGTTAAACTAAATGTTTGACCTATACCGTTTGACACTAAAAGTGGATTTCCCTCATCACTTGAATATATGAGTTTATCACCAGTTACAAATCCATGATCTTGTAAGAATATATTTTGAGTTGGAACAAATCTATCTGTAGATCCGCCACCAATAACTCGATATGAATATGAGATTGTAGAACCAATACCAACTCCTGCTGATTCCCCTAAAGAAACACTTTCAATTGGATTGAAATAATATGGAATATTAACTCTAGTTTGAATGTCAGTACTGATACCCAAATCAAACGTAATACTTCGATTTAAAGATGTAATTAAAGATGTACTTGTATGTGCAGTTCCTAGAACACCATCAAACTCTCTCTTGACTCTAACTGTATCATTTACATCATCAACGTTAAGAACTAACAGTCTTTCTGTTGTAATACCTAAAACATCATTTGGTGCAATTGCATTTCTAGATAAATCACCTGTTACAGCAATGTTCGTAACAGAACCAGTTGAAGAAGTATTTCCTATTCCTTCATTTAAAATTAAGAATGAGGTGTTAAATCCAATCTGATGTCTACCATCTAATCTTCTTAAAGAATCTGTTGATAGTCCAGAAATAGTAACAACATCACCTACCACTAAATCATGAGGTTGAGATGATAAACCTGTTACTCTCCCATTCTGATTATTATAAGTAAATATTATATTTTCTATCTTAACAATAGTTGAAGCTATTGATACAATTTCTTTTCCCTCAACTCTTGATATTTCACCAGAAAATCCGTTTCCTTTATCTAAATTTTGAATCCTAAGTGGATCTTTAACTTGATATCCAGATCCAGAACTTAATAATTCATATTGATTAATTCTACCAGCAGATGCATAGTCAACTTCAATTTCTTGGTCAACTCTCTTTCGACTATCATGTATTCCTTCATAATCTACACCAGAACCTTCAAGTTTGTATGGATTTGTATTTCTTCTTAATCCTAAAGTGTTTAAGTCTAAATCTTGATTGTTTGTTTCTACAAAATTAAACTCATCAGGTTTTGCAGCATAATTTGCACCAATTAAATATGGGAATACTGGAGAACGGAAGTTTTTAAAGGTTCCACTAGTTTCGTTCTCACTTGGATTAATTGTTGCAAAGTAAGCAAATGTTCCTTTCGGATAATCTGGAGTAACACAATATCTTCCGTTATTCTCATCCAAATCACCGTTTCCAAGATACTCATAGTCCTCAATAAAGAATCCAAGTGGGAAAGTAGATATTGGAGGGCCGTTCTCTCTCGTGGTCTTAAGAGAATATCCCGATCTCATAAGTCTTACAATACCACCATCCTTACGATCATATCCATAAGGGCCATAAATTGGATTACCATCATATGCCCACCCAATAATAGGTGAGTGGTTGAGAGAAACTTGTTCTGCATTGTTTAAAATATTTAAGTCATTTGATGTATAGTCAATTGTTCCATCACTATTTTTTGATTTTAATATTTTTCTAAGACCTCTTGGTGCATAAAATGTTGAAAATTTAATTCCTTCATCATTATCTCCTCTTGTTAAAAATCCATCATCACCATAGAATATGTCTTCATATCTTTTAACGTTATTAACTGCCCAAGATTTAATTTTTGGTAAAAATACAGCCCCAGTGCCAGGAATTACTTCTTGAACACCAACACTTGCAGTTGAGTATCCTACGCCACCATTATCAACAGTAACTTGATCAACTCTTCCATTACTAATAGATGATATAATTTTTGCACCAACACCATCACCCAAGATTGTTAAATCGGGTGTGGAGGTGTATTCTGCACCAGAACGAGTTACAATTACAGATTGTATTTTTCCATTCGTAACAATCGCCTTATATTCTGAAGATGAACCAGAAGATACTCTTACTTGTGGTGGGATACTAAAGTTAAACGTAGATTCGTTTCCATATCCAAGACCAGCATTCTCAACATTGATAGAAGTAATTGAACCTCTTACAATCGGATTTACTCTCGCATGATAATTTTCTGGTTCTGATGTGTTTATTCCAACAGTTCCTTTAACACGAACAGTGATTGGAGGATAGTTGAATACATGTTCTCCAGAACCAACTGATGTTAAACCAACAAATTGTTTTGATTGATAATTTGCATCAGACAATGTTGTTCCAATACCAGCAGCTGCAAGTCTAAATCGACTATCACTAACTTTTAAAACATAATAATCTTGGTCTGTATCTAAACCACCAATCTTTACTTCACTGTTTGAATATCTAACAAGTTCTCCATCTTCAAATCCATGATTTGTATATTCAATAAAATCAGAGTATGTATTAATACCAGCAGTGGGAATCAATCTTCTTTTATTTTCATAACCCTCGCCAGGATTATCAATAATTATTTGACCTAAAACAAATTTCTTTCTTAGACTTTGAAATCTTTGTGAACCATCAGCAAAACCAGTTAAATTAATTAAATTTGATTTTGCTATCGCATCATTCTGATTATTTGCAAGTTTAATTGTTGTTTGATTTACTTTTGATACAAAATAAATTGATTCATCAACGAGTCTTTGATCTGGATTAGTTTGGATTAAAGTTGTTGTGATACCAGCACTCGCAATACCAATTGCACCAGTATTAAATGTTTTATAGATTACAGCCTCTCCATCACGGAACTTATGAAAAGTTCCGAAACCAATTGTATCGTTTGCGATATTGATTACATTACCTGTAGATGATGCATCAAAATCCATAAAGTGATCAACTTGTTTTAATCTTGACCTTGCAATTGCATTTGCACCATTACCACCACTAATTTCTATGATTGGTGGTGCAACATAGTCAAAGCCTGGATCTATGACATCAATTCTTTCAAATTGACCTTTTACGTTCGCTGTAGCACTTATACCAGCACCAGTTAAACTTTCAACACTTACTGTTGGTGGAGTAATTACATCAAACTGAGATCCACCTTCTAAGACATCTATTGATTCAATACCACCAAAAAATATAACATCACCCGACTTATAGTTTAGTATCTCTGTACCATTTACAAGCATGCCAGTGGCGCCTGGCGTTGTCTCACGTCTTGCCCCGTCAAACACTGGATTCAATGAGAATCTCTTCAATAATTTCTGATGATCAAGTTTTTTGTTTGCTAAATCAGGAACGGAAATTTTGAATGTTCCATCTCCAGTTGCATCTACAAAATCACCGTTTACTAAGTCAGGTAGTGAGTTTGCAAGACGAATATTATTAGAATCAACACGACTTATGTAATAATTTTTACCATCAATAAGTTGTCCTAAGAAACCACTAATCACATTATATGTGACAACTTCTCCAGAGTAGAATCCATGATCCGCTGCACCCTCTGTAACCTGTATTAACTGTATAACATCGCCGCCAGTGGCGCCAGTCCACGTTACAGAACGGTCTGGTGCAACTATAGGTTCGTTACCTAAACTTGGAAGAGAAGGAGAAGCAACGTACATATGAGGGTGTGGAGGTAATGCTAATGCATTATCACTATCATGATCATAAACATTCTGAACATCAGTAGTGTATTTTGTAATATTATCATGAAGAGAACTGTTTCCTCTCTTTAATCTTCTACGAATGAAGAAAATATTAAATTCACCAATGCCAGGCAAATCACCTAAGATAAATGTTGAACTACTAACGACACTTAAAACACGACCAATTCCGATTACAGTTGATTGATTATCTAAAATTTCAATTGCATCTTCTTCTAAAAATCCATGATCTGAAAGAGTTGTAATATTAAAACTACTACTTGATTGTCTAACAATTGTTTTTGGAGTAAATTTTACAGAGGTATTATAAACAAAAGAACTAAAATTACTATCCTCAGAACTTTTATTGATACCAAATGATCCAACTTTAACCTTGTCACCTTTATTAAAATAAAATGTAGTTTCGGGAATTGGAAAATCTTTTAAAACACCTGTAATTAAAACTTCAATTTTCTTTGTATTATTTGCAAAAGAATATCCATATGCAACATTATTATATCTAACATCATCACCAATGCTTAAAGTGTCACGAGCTGTATCCACTCCCACAAATTGATTCGCAGTTTTACCTGTATAGGTAACAACACCAGCCACACTCGCTGTTGGTAAAGACAAAGAACCACTTGTAGGAAATCCAACTGTCGTGTCAACAGTAATTACAGTGCCTCCAATTGATACAGGATCAGTAACACGAGTTCTGCCTGGAACTATAAAGTCACCATTGATTGAATCTTGTGATACAGTAATTTGATAATAATTTTCTCCACCATACAAAAACTCTTTTACGTCTGATATTGCACCAGAAGCACCTCTAATGTTACTATCATCTTCATCAATGTCTTGAAAAAGTGTTGACCCTTTAAGATTTCTTGGATCACCTGTGATTGATTTAACCACAAAATCCTGACCAAATCCATAATCAGCATCTGATGGTTTGATTAAAAATTCAGATGGTTTAATAATATTAACTTCCTGACCATATAATATTCTAAACAAAATACGATATGATTCCTCTGTTCCCTTTGTTCGATAAAAATCTTTAACTTGACGAATAAATTTAACTTGGTCTAAATCACTACTTAATTTGCGATTTTCAAAACCACTTGCAAACGTAGTTTTAAGTTTACCAAAAAATTCACGAATAAAAAGATTTGATAAATTATGTACTTTACTGCCGCCAGTGTGAGATGCACCTACAGTTGTATTGAATGATAATAAATCAGATCTTGTAGATTGATCCATATCGTCAACACCACTAAATCCACGAATACAACCAGTAAATGATGTTGTTCCAATTCCTGTATATGTGATAATTTCATCATCTATCTTCAACAATCCATACTTACTTGGATATCCTTTTGTTGAATCTACAAAGATTGTATCTGAGTATGATTCAGTATTTGTTGATAATCCAGTATATTCTGTAAGTGCAGCACCAACATATGTTTGTAACTTAGTATATCTGTCAAGATTTTCAGCAATGTTTATTGATCCACCTTGATATTCTTGAGAGATATAGTATTGTTTCATAAAATCCACAAATAGTGGACTTTCTGACTGCACAAACTCAGGTAACTGATTTTCAATTACCTGATTTATCTCGACTCTTTGTATTGAGGTATCGATCATTAATATCCGTATCCAGAACTAGAACTAGATGATGAAGATGAACTTGAAGAACTCATATTTGTTGATGAATATGTTCCACCAGTCGTAGTGGTAGTTGCAGTTGAGGAAGCAGTAGATGGGAGAATTGCAGCAGCTGTTGAAACTGAAGATTTAGACTTTCTCGTAAAAGTTGGAGTATAATAACTGTGAGTATGAACAAATCTTGATCCAGAGGTATTTTCACCAGATGCGATTAAATCTTGAACCATATTAATTGTTGTATTTGTCATATCAAACTTAACATACAAATCACGAAGACCAACAATATCATTTGAATGGGGAATTGCTTGAATTTCTACTACACCATTTGCAACTACTGTTGAAAGTATATTTACAGTATCTATAAGAACTTCACCAGTCATATAATCAACAGTTCCAGCATTTTTCTTTACAATATTTGGAGTTCCACCTTCATTATATGTAAAGAAGAATATTCTTCCTTTTTCACGATTAATTACTTCGTCAGCAAGGTAAACAGTGCCTGTTACACCCTCAATTGTAAATCCTGTTGAAACTACGTTATATGAACTCTCTTGAGTATGGAAACGATTACCATAACAAACCTCATATTGAGCAAATTGACCCAAAACTGCTTTTAAATTACGTCGAATTGTTACAAGAGTGATATTTGATGTAATTGATGAGTCAACACTGTCAATTAATGATACAGCCTTACTATATTTGAATCTTCCACCAAATTTATTAACATCAATTGAACGTGAGTATTGAGTCAGAGCATTTGAAACACCAGTTTTAAGATTATCTGAATCATCATTCAAACTTGGATTGTAATATGGTGTTGCGTTAATTTCAACATACAAATATTTTAAATCAATAAACTCTGGTACAATTCCAGCAACCGCATAACTCTTTAATTTTTGTATTAACTCTCTCTTTGTCTCATCTGATAAAAAATCACCATTTCGAGGTTTGACTGAGATAAAAACTTTACCAAAACGAGGTGGATTCATTTCTTCACCACCATAAGCAGTTACAGACTCAACGTTAGGGTAAATATATCCTAAAACTGACTCATAATCAGATGCCGTGACTGCACGATACTGAGAAGAGTAAATTCGAGGTGCAAAATACTTAATTGAAGAAATTGATTCGATTTCATCACCATCTCTTGACTTTTCATTAGTTGAAACAAGACCAATTAGACTAGAATCTATGGATCCACCGTCTTGATTTGTAATATTTCCTACAAAACTAAATTCTGAAGCACCATTTCCATCTTTTCCGTCAGTTACAATGTAAGAAACAGTAATATAGTTATTATTTGACAGTTTTGTACCAATTACATTGTCACCAAAGATTAATTCATACCTTTCATCTTCAATTTCTTGTAATAAGTAAGAATTTGATGTTGATGTTACACCTACAATGTTATCAATTTGTTTATAAGTGATTGAAGATGTTGATTCGGATGATGATTTAATCTTAACTTGAATTGTTGATGTATCGATAAAGGAATTATCAAGAATATATCTCTGATTGAATAAAGAAGTATCAACAGTAAAGTTTTGAGAGATAAAATTACCCTCATATATTTCAATATTGCTAAATTCTGCAACTCCGTTTGTTACAGGAACTGTAATGTTCTCTGGAATAGAAAATATGTAGGTTGTATTCTCTCCAACACCATTACAAATAATTCCAGAGTTTAATGTGAGTGTTGAGGTGTCTACTAGACCATCTACGATAAAAGATATTTTTGCTCTTGCAGATCTACGAGATCTTGGAACGTATCCAATGTTTCTAGCAAGCGAAACAACATTTTCTCGAAGTGTAGCGGAGTCAAGAAAACACTCGTTTGCTGCCATATTTGTGTTATATGCAGTCGTGTATGTATTATATGCTAATGCGTCAATTATGATTGAGAGGTTTGATCCTTCAAAATCATAGTCAGTAAAATTAGTGTTTGCCCTCAAATAATCCTTAATTGAGGTCTTAATTTGATCAAAATCTAAATTGACATATTGTCCGAAAGCCATTATACTCTAGCTGGGAATAGGAGAACGTCTACTTCTTGTGTTGGTGATGGAACACCAATGATGTCATATTGAACTGTCGCATTTAATTCATTAGAATCAGGATAAACTGAGACAGTCACGTCAATATTACTAATTCTTGGTTCATAATTTACTAAAGCTGTCGTAATTTCATCTGTAACTCGAACTTCATTTAAATTTGTACTTAAATCAAACAAAGATTCATTAATAACTGAACCAAAATTGGGTTGAAATGGTTTTTCACCAAGAATTGTAAAAATTATGTTCTTTACAGACCTCTTTATAGCGTCCTCATCACGAATTGTCAATACATCGTTCGTCACAGGATGACGTTTGAACGATAAATTGATATCTTTGAATGCCCTAGAAGCCACTATTCACACAATTAGTTTGCTGTTTTTATTTATACCACTTTTTTTATCTTTTTACGACACGAATTCGATATTTTTCCGATTCTAAAGCGTTAATAATGTATTTAGCACAAATTCTTGGGTCTTTTTCGCCGCAAGTGAAGAAATCTGCGTTCAAACGACCTAATTCAGGCCAAGTATGACAAGAAACATGACTTTCAGCGAGTGCAAAAAGACATGTAACACCACATGGATTGAATTTATGTGTATATTCATTCAAAATTATCATCTCTGACCTCAAAATCGCACGAGTGAAGATGTCACGAAGAAAATTTGGACTATTTAAGTCCTCAAAATACCCATCGTAGACATCTAGTATCAGATGTTCACTCATTTCATCCCAATTCTGGTTCATGTGCGGTATTTCCAGCGCCTACATTCATGTCAATCGACCTTTCTTTCGCTGTTTTCCAGAAATAATTCTCTTCTGAACCCAATCCATCACGATCATGACCGTTTTCAACCTGATAATACACGGTTGAAACCTTAAAATCAGGAATCTTAGGTGTCTCAGGAGTGATACTGTTGTCATAAATCCTCATTCTGTTGTTCGGATAGAGACAAAACTGTCCATTATCCAATTCAAGAAGGTTATGACTCTTATGTTCTGCTGGTTGTTCAC
>VTLG01007752.1_pt1 | contig 30405 bp, 43 predicted proteins | sample 4694571 | NCBI WGS metagenome assembly VTLG01 (sample SAMN12604809, study PRJNA352737) | marine metagenome | biome: ENVO:00000447; feature: ENVO:00000209|ENVO:00000569|ENVO:01000036; material: ENVO:00002151; isolation source: viral sequences binned using virsorter ...
GAAGCTCAAGCATGGTAGGTGCTAATGATTACTCTGAAAAAGCATTAAATTTAACAGGCAGGGCAAGTCAAAATTGCTATGTGTTTTATGAGAATGGCAATAGAGATGGAATAAAAATTGATTTACAGCACACAGACTGTAAAGGTTATAAAATAGATAAACAATTGGAAGCATATAATGCAAAATCAGCACACAAGACTAACAAACATGAAACAATCATAAAAATAGTTGTTTAACTCCTCTTTTTTGACAATGTGTTATGTGCTTCCCAAAGGATTAAAATGATAGATACTTTAAGAACAACAACAGCAGGAGCAGGTGGAATAGTGGTTACATTAGTTGAATTTTTACCTGTAGCAGTAAGAGTATTAGTTGGGTTAGCAACTTTTTGTTATATATGTGTTAAGATATATAAGCTACTTGAAAAATAATGGATTTTCTTACAATCCTTGAGCAGTATGGGATTCCAATATGTGTTGCAATAGCATTTGGATTCTTTATTTGGAAACAAAATAAGTTTATACAAGATGAGCTTATGGAGGATTTAGAAGAAAGGTTTAAAAGATTAGAAGGAATACAAATAAAACTAATTGACCAACAAAAGAAAATGCAGATAGAACAGAAAGGAATAGAGAAAAGTTTTCAAGCTCTAGTAGATATAATGTCAAAGTTAATAAAAGGAAATGGTAATACAAAACTTGACAAATTAAAAAAGGTTTTAGAGCAAGACAATTAATGATAAGTGTAAAAGATAGAAAAGAATTAAATAGGTTAAGACAAGAAGTAGATGTTAAGATAAATAGTTTTGGTTTGAGATTAAGAAGATTAGAAAATGAAATACTAATGTTAAAAACACAAAACTATGAAATTAAAAATTTAAATAAAGGAGAAGAATAATATGGATTGGTTAACAATGACTTTAGGTGCTGGTGGTGGTGGTGCAATGTTATGGATTTTAAAAAAGATACCTAATGAAAAAATATGTGCAGTAGTAGAAGGTGGCTTTGAAAAGCTAGGTGTGCTAATGACAGCTGGTCTAACTAAGTTTTGGGCTACTAAGAAACTATGGAATAAAACAATAGAGCCTTACTTTATAGACCTAGTAGACAATGTAGTAGGTGGTGCATTAAGAGGCTTAATTAAAGGCTTAAGGTCAGATAACAAGAAATGATTTTAAGGGCTATTATAGCTAAGTATGTAGCAAAAAAAGGTACAATACCTGCAATACTTGGGATATTAGAATTTGTTGCAAAACTAACTAAGTCTAAGAAAGATGATAAGGTGGTTGCTAAAATTAAAAAGTTTGTAGAAAAACTAGATGAGTAGAGAACTTAAAATAGAGAATCAGCTTGACTCACACCTTAAACAAGTTAAGGTTGGTGAAACAGCTACACCTATTGAAATATCAACTGAAAAAATCAGAATGAACAAAGATTTAATCTGTGTTGAGAATATTGAAGTTGAAGGTGGTTTTAATTTAAATAGCAGACAAATACAATTCCCTGACCAGATTGTTTTAGAATCCTCTGAGTCTATTGGAGGTATACAATTTACCTGTGCAGGCATATCAGTTCTTTCTGCTTTGTGGGCAGGAACTGATGGAGATTCAGGCAATAATGATGCTTCATTAACATTGTTTCCATCAGCAGGACAAGATGCTAAAATAATAATGTATGGCAATGCTGCACTTCAATGGACTATAGGCAATGACAATGATGATAGTGATAAGTTAAAGTTTGATGTAGGAACTACTACTGTTGGTGGTGCAACAAAAATGACATTAGATGATAGTGGTAATTTGACACTTGTAGGTGATTTAGCTGTTAATGGTGATGACATAACCACAGATGGTGATATGAATTTAGATAGTGGTGGCTCACTTACATTGGATGCACATGATGGTAACTTTATTGCTAAAAAAGCAGGAACAGAGTTTAGTGCTGCTAATAGTGCTTATGCAGGTATGATACTTGGATATACAAGATTGCAAGGAGATGGCACAAATTTTGAATCTTTTGAAATACAAAACTCAATTACTGTAGAAGATGACACACACAAGATAACATTTAAAACACCTCCTAGTGAAAATGTAGAGATAAAAGCAAGTTTTGTTGTAAACAGAGCATCAACTGATACTACTATTACTGTAGCATTGTCTGATGCAGATGCCTCTACAGGCTACAACTCTATAGGGGAATTATTTGAATATGATAATATAGGTCTAGGTATTAGTGATGATGAAGTAGATGATGAAGTGGTTACTGCAAGATGGGCTTTGGGAGCAAGTGAATTAGCATCAATAGGCTCTAGCAATACTTTTTGGATAGGAGTAGGAACAGGGGGTGCAACTAAAACAGCTTATTTGCAATATGGATTAAGGGCATCACATGGATTGTGCTTACATCCTTTTATAATAAAAGCATCAGCTTTGCCAACAACAATTTATGATGGACAATAGGAGAATAAATGAGTTTAACAAATAAAACAATAGCATCAAGTTATGGAGATATACTACAAGTAGATAATAGTGGTAGTGGTAGAACTGCTAATGGAACTGCTATTAAAGATGGATTAGGACAAGCTACAGCTTTAACATTAGGTAGTGATAAAGTTAAAATTACACCATCTAGTGATAGCACAACTGCTGTTACTATAGAAAATGCTTCAGGTACAGATTTATTAGTTGTTGATTCAAGCAATTCTTCTATAAAGGCAGGAACTACACAAAGCTATGTAAATACACAGATAAAAGAGTTTGGTGTTTTTGATATGTCACCTACAGCAGATACACATCATCCAATGGTAGCTATGAATGGCTTAGATGCAACAGGCAATACAGATTTAGCACTATTATCATTTGGAACAGGAACAGACCCTGCAACTACATTGACACTTGCAAGTGGAGCAGAGAACATGGTGCCTGTATTGTGGTATGTGCCAGTAGCAATTACAATAGATGAGGTTAGAGTTATAGCTTCTACAGATGCAGCAGATACATTAAACTTTCATTTATTTTCTTATGCAATGGGAACAGGAACAGGCTCAACAGCAGGTGATTTGACAGATGGAACATTACTTGCACAAAATGGTAGTTCATTAACTACAGGAGATGACAGAATTACAACAACAACTCTAACAATAGATTCTGCAAACACAGCAGCAGATAGAGTTATACTAGCATTTGTTGAAAATGTAGGTGCAACAACAGATGTAACAGCACAATTAATAGTAAAATATCATTATCAATAGGAGAAAATTATGGCAGGATATTCAAAAGAAATAAAAATTACAACAGCTAAAGGTGAGTATGTAAAAAAGTTATCAGGTAGCTATGATGTAATATTTGATAAAATTATAAAGGTAGATAACTCTAATGCAGGAATTGACTTAGTTAATTATGCAAGAGATATAGGCAATGATACTATGGTAGCACCTAAAGCAATACTTGTAGAAAATACAGGTACTGTAGGTTGTGAACTTTTAATATCTACAGCAGAGTGGACTACAGATGCAGACAACACAGCAGACTCTATGAGTGATGCAACACATTATTTAGCAATGTTGCTACCTGCTGGTGAGTGTGTTTACTTGCCTAATAATAGACTTATTGGAGTATCAGGAGCAGTTGGTGGTGGTATGGGAGTATTGGTTGATAATGCAGAGCCTCATTCAGATGATTATGTAGATAGTGGTGCAGATGTAGATACAGCTACAGATGGAGCAATAGCTTCAGGAACAACTACAACTACACTTTACTTAGAGGATGGACATAGTAAATATTTTAAAGTAGGTGATTTAATTAGGTTGGAAAATGAGATTTGTGAGGTTACAGCAGTAGGCACAGGTGCTGACTTAGCTAACAGCACACTTACAATAATAAGAGGTTTGTATGGCTCATCAGCAGCAACTCATGCAGATGATGTAGCAGTTAGATTTCCTTTCTTTAATATGCACCATGACTTTGATGATACATCATACAATGGTGGTGGTAATGGTAGTGCTACTGTAGCTAAAACAAATGCAAGTGGTAGGTTTAAAGCTATGAACTTTTTTGGATATGCAAGAACAGCAGACACAGTTGCTGATGGATTAGTTGCAGGTAGTGTGGCTATCAAGTTTTACAATCAAGGCTATCAAGAGTTTGGTTTAGCAGGTATAACACCATCTACTAAAACTGGATTAGCAGCTTCTACTACTTATGCTTTCTCTTTAAAAATATCAGGTGGCTCTGCTGATGATGTTTCATTTACTACAGACTCAAGTGATTTAACATTTGGTAATGTAATAGCTAAAATACAATCAGCTATAAATGATAAATTCACAACAGGAACTAATTTGAAAAATAAAAAGGCTACTATTGGTATTGTAAATGGTGATATTAGAATTACAGATAGCTCAAGACTATCTACAGGTGCTATCTTAGTTGCAGCACCTTCTAGTGGAACAACACCACTTGGTGTAGGCATTATACCAGCAGCAGGAAGTTTAGAAACAGCAGTAGCAGCTAAGTTACCTGATGACACAATATTTGACCCTATTACTTATGCTTCTAAAAAGAATACAGCAGCATTTTTACTTGATAATGGTAATGGCACATTAGTAGGTGCAGGTGGTAGTGGTAGTATAAACTATGAAACAGGTGAAATAAATATAAATGCTTATTCTAATGCAGAGTTTGTGGTATCAGCAAATACTAAAGCAGGTCATGCAGGTGGTGTAGAATCTAGTGCAACCACTATAAATGGTATAGTAACACTAGAAGCAAGAAGCTGTAATGCAAAAGCAGATACAGATATAAGAGTAATAAGTTTAGGTTAATGGGAAGTGGAACAGATTTTTGAAATAATAATATTTTTGGGGTTGTTTTTCAGCTTTTTGTTCCACTCCTATACTTTACATGAAAATTTTAAACAAGAGGTAAATAATGGCAGTTACTAGCTTTAGCTATGCAGGAATAACAGACTTAAGTAATTATTTTAACAAGATGGGAGAATATGACAGTAAAATTCAAATATTTCCAACTTTAACATCAGGAAATCTACATTTATTTAGAGATAGTGGTTTTGTAGATACTTTCTTTATTAATGGTGAGGAACAAGCAGCAGCACAAGGTACATCAGGTGCTGTTGATTCTAATGGTGAATGGTTTTACAATAGTGGTACAAACCAATTAGAATATTACAATAGCAATTATTCAGCAACAACCATACACAATCAAATATTTGAAGTAGGCAAAGACTTTACTGATTTTCTCAATCAACAATTAGTAAATGCTAGTATGGAATTAAATAACTTATTAGATGCTAGATACCCAACACCACTTCCTAAAAACACACAAATATCAGAAAGTGCATCAAGTGGACTTACAGCAGAGTATGATGCTCTAGTTATAAAAGCTACTTGCTATATATGTGCTAGTAATTTAATTAGGTCTAAAGACCCTATGAGTGAAGAAGCTGACTACTATTATAACTTAGTAACTAATGCAGAAAGGACAGGAATTACAGATAGATTAAATGCAGGTGAACACAAACTATCTTTTGAAGTAGATGACAAAGATTCACAAGGCTCTATAAGAAAAATAACACAAGCAGGAACAATGTCACTTGTAGAAACAGCAGGTGAGTATTATGGTGAGCCATATGATGTATTAAGAATTACTTGCACAACTGGTGGTGCTTATGGCACAGCTAAATGTAAAGTAGAATACTATGGTAGTGATAAGCTGTTTGGTCAAGAATCTACAAATAATATAGTAACAGGTAGTTTAGATGATTGGTCAGGTTTAGGTGGTATAAGGGTAAGATTTCAAGGTGCATCAATGACAGCAGATGACCAATGGGAAATACCTGTAGTATCAGAAACTAGAAAGATAAGCAATGCTTCTACAGGAACAATAAACCTCAGTAGAAAAGGAAAAAGATTCTAATGGCAGTTACTTACACAAATAATTTTAATAATATAATGGATAAGCTAATGGAGATAGTAAAAGCAGAAATGCCAATACCTGTTGTAAAAGCAACATTAGCAGACCCTTTATTAAAAGCAAATGAGTCTATAAGGATAATACCTAATGGCTCAACATTAACAGAATATGCTTCATTTATGGAGCAAAGAGAATATAGTATAACCATACAATATGTATTTCAAGATAGGAGAGAAAGCCACAACTTTTTAGACCATGTAATGAATAATTGCAGTAGGCTAGAGGCTCTTATACATGATAATATTACAATAACATTAACTGATTCTACTACAGCATTTGACCTAAGAATGAATAATATGGAGCTAGATGCTGAGATAGAAGGTGAAGAAGGTTTTTATGTTGCTGAATATGATTTTACTTGTCAGCATATTGGTAATGTAGCATAGGAGAAAAAAATGAAAGTCAAACCTTTTACAGATAAACTGCAAAGATTTAATGCTGTTGGTATGCCCTGCACATCAAAAGAGTTTAATGATTTAAAAGATGGCAAAGAGATAGCACTAACTAAAGAAACAGCAGAAGAAATGCAATCAATGGGGTTAGTTAAAATAGTACAAAATAAAACATCAAAAAGTAAGGAGAATAAGTAATGGCTATAAGTGACAAAGTAATGCCCATTAGTAAGGTTGTAGCAGGTATTAAAGCTGAAACATCTTTTGGGGTAGGTTTAGATAATGCAGGAGATGACACAGTTGCTTTTAGGCAACTACCTATTGTTCAAGTTCAGAAACCTGTTTTTAATATAACTAGAGAATCAAGGTTGTTATCAGGTAGAGGACTGGTTAAAAACTCTAATGATACAATTATTTCCACAAGAGGTGGTACAGTTACTATGCCTTTTGAAATGATTGCAACACCTAAATTGTTATCACAGCATTTGGCATTAGTTTGTCAAGAGCATAGTGAAGCTAGTTCATATATACACACACATGAGATAGGTGGTCAAGGAGCATTGCTAAGTTCTTTGGGTGGCTCAAAAACTGATAATCTACCACACACAGTAAATCTTGCTTATGAAGTAGCAGGAGTAGATTCAGGAGAGGGTATTAGAGTTACTGGAGTAGTATGTTCAGACCTAACCTTAAGTCTAGATTATGGAACAAATGGTGGTAATATGACAATGAGTGGAAACTATTTTAGTGGTTTCTCTAACCCTGTATCAACTGGTACTGTTTTAGAACAATCATTTGGAACAGGAAGTTGGACAGCACCTGAAGCAACTGGATATTATAATATTGGAAACATATCTACTAAAACATTAACTTGTGATGATGGCTCTGCTCAAGACTTAGTTTTAAAGAGTTTTTCAGTAACAATATCTAATGGTGTTAATAGAGTAGGATTTAATTCTAATGGTGATGCAGAAAGTTATTCTGTTCCTGAGTATGTAGTTACTGGAAGTATGTCTATTAAAATGGATGATAACTTTGCTTATGAAGGAGCAAGAAATGTTATACAAGATTTTCTAGATGGAGATACTCTACCACTTGTTTTAAATATTGGTGATGGCACATTGTCATCAGTTGGAGAAGCTAATATCCAAATGAATATTCAATACACAGGTGACCCTGCACAAGATATAGGTGAAGGTGGAATTTTCCACAACTTATCTTTTGAAGGTGTATCAACAGGAGCAAGTGATAACAATGAAGCATTTGAGATGCAGATATTTAATGGTGAATCTCAATCAGCTTGGTAAACATACTCTAGTTTAGTATATTAAGATGCTAAATGGAGATTAAATAAATGGCTAATGCTAAGATAAAAGGTGAGAATGTTAAGGAATTAACATTTGATGTAAAGGATTTAAACCTTGATGAAAGGATTGAATTTAACAACATTATAACTAAATCAGGTGGTGTGATTAATTTAGGTTTTGGTGAGTTTGTAAGTATGGTAAGAATTGCTACTACACTTACAGATGAAGAAATAAATAAATTTACTGATACTGAAATAATTGCTATTGCTAACAGATGTTATGAAGTTGTGAATAAAAAAAAATTGAAGAAATAACTTTAATTCTGAATGTATGGCTATCTGTTAAACAGCCATCATTAGAGGTAAATAAAGAATTTCCATATCAATGTTTAAATCCTGTTACACAGCAACAAGAAGTTATAAACAATAAACAAGATGTAAATAGGATATTAATGCAATGTCATCAAGAAGCTATTGAAAAAGGATATGATATAGGGGAAGCACTCTATACACAACTATTCTTTTTTACAGACCCAGTACACATATATGATAAAGATTGTCAGAATCTTATAAAAAAATATGTATTCTGTGACTCATTCAATTGCCCACCTTACCCTAGTTTACAACAAACACCTGCTGACCTAGTAGATGATTTTTTACTTATAAAACATGAAATTAAAAAGAGCAATATAAAGGAATAATATGGCAGGAAATACATATACTCAAAGAATCAAAGTTAAATTGGATGGTGCAGATAAAGCAGCTAAAGGTGCTAATAAAGTATCCAAAGGTATGAGTGGATTGGCTAAGTCTGCACTTGCAGCAGGCACAGCCTATTTTGGTGCTAGAGGAATAATAAGTGGTGTAAGGTCAGCAGTAGATGCTTTTGCAGTTCAAGAAAAAGCTGAAAAAGCACTTGAAACTTCATTAGGTAGAACATCTACAAAATTATTAGCACAAGCTAGTGCATTGCAAAAAGTCACTACATTTGGGGATGAAGCAACTATACAGCAGATGGCTTTTCTTGGTTCTATAGGTATGACAGAACAACAAATAAGCAAAATACTACCTGTTGCTATGGATTTAGCAGCTGCAACTGGTATGTCACTAGAAAGTGCAGTAAGAAATACAGCAAAAACATTTTCAGGATTAGCAGGTGAATTAGGTGAATTAGTGCCACAACTTAGAGATTTAACTGCTGAGGAAATGAAAGCAGGAAAAGCAGTTGAGGTTATGGCAGACTTATTTGGTGGACAAGCAACAGCAGCAGCAGATACATTAGATGGTAAAATAGCACAGTTTAACAATAGTTTAGGTGATTTAATGGAAGATATAGGTGAATCTTTTTTACCTATCTTAACAAGTATGATTGAAGGGTTTAGTTCACTTATTATTACAATAGGAGGTTGGTTTGATGTTGGTTTAGAAGAACAAGTTGCAGCAGAAAGAGCAGAATTTAATGAAATGATAAATACACTAAAAAGACTAGAGCCTGAATCAGAAACAAGAAAAAGACTAATACAAGATATTAAAAAAGAATATCCTGACTATTTGAAAGGATTAGATATAGAAAAAGCATCTTTAGATGATATTAACAAGTTTCAACAAGAAAGTAATGATTTAATGATGTCAAGACTAGTTATATCTATGAGGGAAGAAGACATAACAAAGGCTTTAGAGGAACAAGAAAAAGCAGCAAGAAATTTAGTTTTAGCAGAAAGAGAAATGACAACTGCTAGAGCAGAAGCAGATAAAACAAGAAAAATAATAATGGATGGTGAGATTAAATTGCACATGAAAAAAGAATTAGCTGCTATCACATTAGAAAATAGAGCAAAAAAAGCACTAGTTCTTGCAAAAGCAGAATTTGAAGCTGCTAATGATAAATTAAATATATTACAGCATACAGAAACAGCAGAAGTAGAACAAGCAAAAAAAATAATTGCAATAAAAGAAAAAAAGGATAAAAAACTACAAGAATCTATTGATTTAGAAAATGCAGAAGCAGATGCAATAGAAAAGAAAAATAAATTATTAGAAGAACAAGAAAAACTATTTCAAAATGCACTAAACTTTCAAATTCCTGCATTATTAATGAGAAATTCATTATTAGAAACTAATATAGAAGCAGTTTCTTTACAAGCTGAACAGCAAGAAAATGAATTAACATTAACAGAGGAATTGGCACATCAACATCAATTTTTACAAGATGCTATAGAAAGTGGTGATGAGCCTAGAATGAAGATGATAGCACTAGGCAAAGTGATGGCAGCTAGTTTTGATGTTCAAAAGGATAAGCTAAAAGAATTTTCAAAAAGTCATGTTGATGCTGCTATGGCTATAGGTGCAGCACAAATGCACACAGGTCAAGCAGCAGCAGATGCAGCAGGTGCTTTTATTGTAGCTAAAACACAAGAAGCTATAGCATCATTTATTGCAGATGCTTTTAAAAAGTTTGGTATCTTAGGTGGTATTATAGGTGCAGGAGCAAGTGGTGTAGTAGGAAGCCTAATGTCACAAGGCATAAAATCAGTTGCAGCAGCAGAAGGTATGAATGAAGTGGTAACAGAGCCTACATTGATTTTAGCTGGTGAAGAAGGTGCAGAGTATGTAAACATTGAGCCTACACAAAATGAAGGTGCAGGAATGGGTGGTGGAGGACAAATCATATTTCAAGGCAATGTGCTAAGTAAAGACTTTATAGAAGATGAAGCTATACCTATGATAAGAGATGCAGTTAGGAGGGGTCATAGCCTAGCATGATAGAACTACCTGAAATATTTAAAAATGACACTCAAGGCAGTACTACACATTTAGTTCCTTTAGTTATAATTAATAATAGATTATATTTATCTACACAGAAAACAAAATTAGATGATAAAATATATTCACCACTTTTAAGTAAAATGGGTAATATTAGTGAGGGTGTAAATTATAATGATAGAAAATATAAAGTGTCTAATTGCAACATATCATTCTTTAATTACACATATAACAACAAAAAGCTAATAGATGTTATTATGCAACAAGAAGCATTTAACACACCATTAGAAATATATTTTAAATCACAAAATGCTAAAACATTAAGTGATTGTTTAAAAGTTTATTCAGGATACATAAAGAGTATAGATGAAAACAAAGATGATATTAAGATTAGTTGTGAGGATAAGACAGAGCAAGTGCTAGGTAAAGACATACCACAAAGATTTACACCTACATCTGAACAATTAAATGAAAAGCATAGAAATATACCAATACCTATTGTATATGGAGAGGTTGATAGATGTCCACTTGTCTATATTGAAGGTGATGATACTAACAACAAACTTATTGTTGATGATAAATATATTAATACAATATCACAATTTAAGTTATTTACTAATGATTCATATTTAGAAGTAGTTTTAGAGCCTAATGAATTTAGAACACAATCACAAAACACATTATATGAAACAGCACAACTCAACCAATGGCAACTTAATGATAGAAATGAGATTATTATAGATAAAACAATAGATTTAAAAGACCCAGTAAATGCAGATGCTACTGATACCTATTTAAATGAATGTTCACCAATAAGGTATGGTTTTGTTGAGGTTTTGTATAGAAGTGATGTCAGATTTGTTAATGGATACTATAGAGTCATAAAGGCTGTTAGTGGGGATGTTGCTGACAATACCTATGGTGTAGCTCCTATTAGGCTATACAAAGGCATTGAAGATAATGATGAAGGTAATTCTTTATATGACAGTTATATTGATGTAAGAGATTTTGGAACTATTCCTGATGTGGTTGCAGATGGTAAACATTGGATATATACAAGTGACCACAATTATTTTGAAGTTGGAGAGCATGTGGATTATTGGGGTAAAACATGGATAAATTGTGAAACTGATAAGATGCCTGATGAATCAAAAATAGTTTTTCAGCTTAGAACATCTTTGCTAGACACAAGTGCTGAAGAATATACAGAGCCTAAAGATATAATTCCTTGCAGAGTTAGAACATCACACAACATTGATTTTGGTGTGTATAAAGACTTTTGGGATAATTTACCTAATCTTTTTAAATATCTTCCTCTTAGCTTTTATATATCTGACAATTTCAGAGCTGGTGGTGCTGCTGTAAGGAGAGAAAATGTGCAAGAACAAGATTTAAATTATATAGCAAACTCAACAGGTGTATCATCATGGTTTATTCAGTCTACAAATATAACTAACACAGATATGAATATGACAAACTATCATTATGATGGTCATAGAGATAAATGGGTAGTATTTGAGCAAGCTGGCTCACTTCAGTATGTCAAAATAAATGATTTACAAGTTCAAAAAAAAGTAATACTTAATGATTTTAGTGAGTTTAAATTGTATGCCCATGCTTTTGGTAGGCTAGACAATAGTGACATGAGATATACAGCATCTATAACTACTTTAAGAACTGAAGCAAGTGGATTTAGACCAACAAGAAATGTTATGGAAGCACAAGCAAGACCAACTGCTGTAAGAACAAAACCTACAAAAGTAAAACAAACACCTAAAAAACCTGTAAAAAAACAAAGCAAAACTTCTAGCAAAGGTGGTTATTAATGTCTAGTCAGTTAAAATTAGATTGGGTAAAACATGAAGGTGGACAATATGTGGAAACAAATAGAATTGACCCTTTTGGTGAGTCTATATTAAGAATAAGTTTTGATGACAGCTATACTGTTGAATCAGAAGTATCTACAGCTATGATAGATGCTATAGAAAACCAAAACTCAACAAGTGTATTTACATTATGCACAAAAGGTAAAGGTGGTATAATATTAGGAACAGGAGCTAGTAACTGCAATACAGATTCATCTTTTGATGATTGGTCAAGTTATGATGAAAATAATGATGGTTGTTTAAGGTTTCATACACCACCTGCCTTTAGTCATTTATATGCACAAAGAATGAGAGGTTACCCTTATGCTTGGATTTGTGGTAAAGGTGGAACACAAGGTAAATGGACAACACAATGGGAAGAATTTGACCCAACATCTAGTGATTTAGGTGGTGGAGGTGCTAGTGATGGTGCAAAGGTGCAGTCTTATGATTTTTTAAGTTATGATTTAGATGCAGACACTAATCTTTTAAAAAATGCTTATATAAAAATAAGAAACAATTTTTGGGGTGAATTATTTGTAAACACACTAGGTGGCAGTTTTTTACAGCAATTAAATTTAAGAAGTGATTGTTCTATTAATAATGTAGGAGAATATTTTGCTAATGTAGATAATGAAATATTGCCTACTATAACAGGTGGTACTGTAGATGGGTCAGATTGGAGTAACTCACCATATCCACCACTTGAAAATCAAACTACACAAATGTTAAGTAGTAATATTTATAATTATGGTGGTGATTTAACTATACCTAAAAATGATTTGTTAGGACAAAGAATTGGTTTAGGTTTTGATGTACAGTTTACATCTCCTGATGTTTACACACTTAGAGGTGACTTTAGTTCAAACAACTATGAATCTGACTATGTAAATATAAAAATGGATTTATTCATGGTTGGAAACATTTCTATGGATTTGCAACCCATAGTACAATCTTTTACACTACCTCCTGATTCAGTTATAGGTCAGACAGTTAATGGAACTATAGATTTAAAGTTTTCAGATTTTGCAGGAACTGCATCTGTGTATGTGTTTGATAGAAATGATTTTGATATAGATGGCAATCCAAATTCAAGTGATAATAATTTGTCTAGTCTTTTGACAGTTTTAAGTGAAATAGGATTTAATTATATAGATGATGCTTCTAATTATGGTGAGGTTAATTTTGAAAATCCAAGTGTTTATGGTACACAAATACAAGTAGGCTTAGGTGAAACAGTAAGTATGCCTTTTACATATACATCACAAACACTAGGACAAGATTCTTTTACAATTTATGTGGTATACAATGAAATAGATAACTCTGTAGGTGCTGAAATGCAAACACTTTTTGCAGATTTGCAAGATAATGAAAAATGGTATGAAGCTAAAACTTGTAATATAGACTCAGGTTATGGTGTTGATATAGAACTGGATTACTACCCACCTGATAGTGGTGAAGATTACCAACCTAATGAAAGTGGAGTATATATTGAAAACCCTGTAGATGTTATGTTTCATTTATCTGAGCAAGAACTTGGCTATGATAAACCTATAAATGCTAACAAAATACAAGAAGCTAGAGAAAACCATTTTGATTGGCAGCTAGGATTTAGTGTGCATGATGAAATAGAGGGTAAGAAGTTACTGCAAGAAATATCTAAATCTTCAAAATCTATACCAATGTTCTCAAATGATAGATTATCTTTTTTCAATATTAATAATACTTATGATGGTACAGAAGAAATTGAAACTATAAAAGAAAAAGACATACTATCATATTCTTTTTCAAGAAACTCTATAGATGATGTAAAAACTAGAATAGACTATAAATACAAAAAAGACTATGGAATGAGCAAATATGTTGAAGAATATGAGTTGCTTTCAGATGATATATATCCATACTATGTTACAAGAAGTTTTGGTGAGTTAGATAGTTTTCAGTATTCATATGAAGATAAAATTAATTATTATGGTTTGAAATTTGACAAAGATACTTTATTGCTAAACCATGATGATACAACAGAAATTATAGAAGATGATTTTATTAGAAAATTAAGCACAGCAGAACATAGTGCAGAATTTATGCTTGGGTGGAATTATAATGTGCATAATCAGGTAACTATACAGCTACCATTAAAGTATTACAATTTAGAACTTGGTGATTTAATAGAGTTTGACAAAATGATATTAGATAAAAAAATATATGGTGAAAACTATGTCTTAAAAAACAAAGAAGATATGCCTATTAGATGTGGTCAATATATATTACCCTTGTTTATTATACATGACATAAAAAAAGACCTGAAAGGTGTCAAAATACAAGCTACACAGCTACATCATATAGGAGAAGATACATTAAGATGGAGAGATTGGACTTATTCACCTGTATTATCATATTTAAGCATACCAGTATTAGGTGACTTAGATGGTGATGGTGAAGTTACTGTGTTAGATATTATTTTATTGGTTAATATTCTTTTAGAGGGCAATGTTCAGTTTTCTTCACAAGCAGATTTTAACCAAGATGGTCAAGTAAATATATTAGATATAGTAGGTATGATTAATTTTATTTTACAGGATTAACAGCATGAAAGATTTAATAAATAGAAAAAACATTACAAATTCAAAACTTGGAAAAATTAAATATGGTGATGGTGTTGTTTATTTTGAAGGTAATGGTGAGATAGCAGCATTAGAATTAGATTATAGTGGTAGTTTCAAAGGCATAAATTGTTTATCTGATGGTTGGGAAATGAAAACAAGTCAAAACAAAATTATCATATGGAGTTTAGCACAAACACCACTTAGAGAAAAATTATTTAATTATATAGGTACACTAGAAATCACAAATGCTAGATTTGCAAACTGGGAAGAAGAATTGCATATAGCATCTATTGTAAAAATTGACAAGACTACATGGTTTGATAGTGATGGAAAATGGAATAGTGATGGCAGAAAGCCTGAAGAAGTAGAAAAAAACAAAGTAATACACAAAAAAATATATAAGTCAAAGATTTAGGAGAAAGCATGGCTAAAAGAACAGTAGGTAAACCAAGATTTTATGCAGATATAGGCAGTTATTTAAAATTAAAATCATTTTATGAAAGTGACAAAGAAGGTTTAGAAAGTGATAATGTAGACTCTGTGTGGAATCTTGACCCTGTAGCACTACAATCTTTTGAAATAGTGCCTAACACAAGAAACTTCAAGTTTTGGTTTAAGTTTTTACAATCTGACAATAATAATCTAGAGATAAAAAAATTATTACTTGACCCTGCTACAAGCTCTACAAGTTCAGGTTTGTATGCAGGTATACTAGGTCATAATACAAGCAACTTGAAAGATAACAGCTTAAATGATATATCAAAAATCAGATTAGTTTTTGGATTAGAAGATGGCACACAATTTTACCAAGATGAAATTACAAAAATAGCAAATTATAATATAGATGCACCTGAATACAATGGCTATTCTTTATGGGAAGTTAATACTTTTGAACCACATGACCCTAATGATAATATAAACAAATTTGGTATGTCTTTTTTAACAGATGATGTGATTGGTGAAACAGAGGGTGTGAAAAAAACTATAGATATAGGTGCAGTAACATTTGGTAGATGGTTTGAGCCTGAACATAGTTTTGATTTACAAGTTAGCATTATGAAAGACAATGATGGTTTCAAAAGAAAAAGAACTGTTGGTGGCAACACTCTTATCAATGTAGACTATTTAGGCTCAGAGTCATGGGGTGATTTACCTGCATGGACTCTAGGCAAACAAGCAGGAGTAGACTATAAGCCAGTAAGTCATAGTGGTAGAAGAACATGGAAAGTCAGCCTAAGCTACATTCAAGATTCTAATATGTTTAACAACTCTACTAATGAAAACCAATTTTTTACATATGATATTGATACTAATGAACACACTTTTGATACAAGTCTAGGAAGTTTTTTTGGACTTACTTTTGATGGACAGCTGCCTTTCCTCTTTTGTCCTGATAAAGATGCAGACAACTTAGAGTTTGCAAAGTGTGTCATAACTAATAAGCCTACCTTCAAGCAAGTTGCCAACAACTTGTTTTCAACTTCCTTAGTTCTTACTGAGGTCTTTTAAATAAATCAACATACAGCAACAAAAGAGGCTCTTAATTGAGCCTTTTTTGTATATATTATAAATTTATTATAATTATTCCTCCTCTATAAATAAAAATAAATTATAAAAATGTTTGGAAAAATTATATAAACTATTTTAAATTACTGCTGTTAAGGTTGAAGGTTAAAAAATAATAGGAGATTCAAATGAAAAAATTAACACTAGAAGAAGCAAATAAAATAGTAACTACAGGAGTTGAAGTAGATTGTGATGGAAACTTTGAAACAGTATTAACTGCAGAAGAAATTATAGAAAAAGCATCACTTAGAGAAATTCAAATTGATACATTTTTTAAAGTTGTAAAAGAAAAAATAGAAATTTTTGAGAGCCTAGATTTAGATACTCCAGCATCTAATTATGTAGATGGTGTTATAGGTGGGTTAAAAGAATCTATTTCAATATTTACAACTGGTAATTTAACAGTAAATAAATAAGGTTTAGCAGGGAAAACTTGTATGGCTCACACAAGGCTTTTGACTAGGAAAACTTGCAAGGGTGGAAAGGCAAAAGTGAGCCAAAAATTTAGAAACAAAAGGAGAAGTAAATGAATTATTACACAAAAAGAGATATAAAAGATGCAGTTTGGTTTGTTTTAATGATAATAATGTTTTATCTAAATCTACTGGTTTGGAGCATTTAAAGGGGGTTTTATGAGTAGTTTTTACATGAGGGTAGATGAGCATACACCATTGCTATTAAAAGCAATAATTAAGTATAGTCCATATAAACAGAATTATTATGCAGAGGAATTAGGTTTAAAACCTAGTAACTTGTCAGCATATTTAAATGGTAAGAAAAAAATGAGTAAAGAATTGTGTGGTGCATTGTTGGAGCTTTTGGGTTTTAATCCTGAGAATCCATACATAATAATAAACAAAGATAAGTTAGTTAATTACTAAAAAGGAGAAGTTATGCCAGTAAAAATACATGGTAAAGATTATACAACTTGTGCTGAGAGATTAGCAACATTTCATGAGAGATTCAAAGATAATAAGAAGTCTATAATAACTGAGATAATACAGTTTAAAGATGGTATTGTGGTTATAAAGGCAGCAGTAAAGGTAGATGAGGATGTGTATGTTGGTCATGCTTATGAAGAAATAGGCTCAACACAAATAAACACTACATCTGCCCTAGAAAATTGTGAAACAAGTGCTTTGGCAAGAGCATTGAAGTTTTGTTTAGGTGATGTTGATATATCAAATGAAATTGCTAGTGCTGAAGAAGTAGCAACTGCTATTAATAAGCAAGAGGGTGGTTATAAAATGAAGTCACCTAATGGTGAAAAAAGACAAATGATTGGGGAAGCTACAGAAAAACAGGTTGGATACATTAAGAAGTTAAATGGTGAAAAAGGTTTGTTTACTGCTGACCAACTTGAAGTTGAGATGATGAACTTAAGTAAGCATAGAGCAAGTGAACTTATTGAAGCCTTACAGAATACTGACAATAGTGTAGATGCTGATGATGATGAAGTTGAAGCAGTCAAGGTTGGTAAAGTTAAAGCAGAAGAAATACCATTTTAGGAGGTTATATGGACTATCAAAGTGAATGTTGTGGAGCAGATACAATAACTGAGTTACATTATCATAGTGACTTAAATATCACTACTGGTATATGTTCAAGTTGTAAAGAGCATTGTAATTTTCACAAACAAGGAGATGACCATGAATCAAGCATTGTATAATAGGTTTGAGTATGGAAAGATAGCAGAAGATGCTTTTAAAAAGTTTTGTGAATATCATAAGATTACTTGTGTGCAGTTTGGTATTACAGACTTACCAAATGGGGAAAAATTACAACCTGAAGTAAGTTTTAAAATACCTAAAATAATACAATGTTCACCTGATTTTTGGATTGTAAAAAATGAATTTAATTTTGTTGAGTGTAAGATGGCAGACAAAAAAACTGGCTCTCATGTCAAGATAAAAAGCAAAGACTTAGAGTGTTACAAACAATGGTCAAAGATTGCTGGTTTGCTGTTTTACATTCACAATCCAATGTATAAAGAGTCATACCTAATAAACATAGGTGATGTAGAAAATATTATATTATCAGGTAATTGTAAAGAAGGTGTTTATGAAGAAAACAATAAACATTTTTATGAGATTACTATGGATGACATAAGAAACTATGGTAAAGAAGTATAATTATCATTAAGTTAAATGGTTAAGGTTAAAGGAGATTAAATGGCTAAGAGATTTATAGAAACAGATATATGGAAGAAGAAGTGGTTTAGAAAGCTACCCACTAATGTTAAATTATTTTATTTTTATATACTAACTAATTGTGACCATGCAGGTATGTATGATGTTGACTTAGAACTTGCAGAGTTTCAGATTGGTATGGATATAGATAAAGATAATATATTAAAGCATATTGGTGAGCATATTGAGATAATAAAAGATGACAAATGGTTTTTAAGAAAGTTTGTTGACTTCCAGTATGGAATTTTAAAAGATACTAATAATGCACATAAGTCTGTAATTAAAATATTAAATAGATATGGTATTAATTTAGGAGCTAGTCAGGAGCTTACAAGCTCCTTACAAGCAGACCAAGATAAAGAACAAGATAAAGAAAAGGTTAAGAATAAAAAGAAAAAGGAGAATAAAGTGGAATTTCATGAGATATTAGATATAAAACAAGATGAGAGTAGATTAGAGATTAGAAGAATTAAGTTTATTAATGAATTAAACAAAGAGTTTCATACTAAGTATACTAAAGAGTTAAGAAGGGCATTTTTTGACTATTGGACAGAGCCTAATAAAAGCAAGACTAAGATGAGGTTTGAGTTAGAGAAAACATGGGATACTAGTAGAAGATTAGCTAGGTGGGCAAATAACTCTTTTAATAAACAAGAAGATATTAGAAGTTATGATGGTGATGTTGAACTTAAAAAAAGTCAGCAATTAAAGAAAAAAATGGATGAAGTTGCTAAAGATGCAGCAGACCCTGATGACATAAAACAAATATTAGGAGTATAGTATGCTAGATAACATAATTAAAAAATTAGCCATCATACTTGCATTATGTGGTGCTATTGGTAGTGTTTTATATTTTACTGACTTAGGTGCTTTTCTTAAAGGTGAAGCTGAAGAAAAAGTAAAGCAGAAAGTAGAAGAATTTAAAAAAGATGTTAAAGAAAAGCTGGATACTAAAAAAGAAGAAGTAGAGGTTAAAGTAGAAAAAGTAGAAGAAAAGATAGAAGATGTGAAAGTAGATGTTAAAGATAAAATTAATGATTTAAAAAAGATTAAATTGGAAGATATTATAAAATGATTAGGAAAGAACTAGGATTTATTTATATTGTAAATGGGAGAAGTTTTACAACTATGAAGGAAGCAGAAGAATATGCCAAACAAGAAAGCAAAATACAGGAAACAGTTGAGAAAGAAAAAAAACATAGCAATAAAAAAATATAAAAGAAGCAGGAAGAAATAGATATGGGGGCAGCATTAACCTTAACCTTTCAAATCCCACACTCTCAATGGGTTTGAATCTCCTATGTTGCCCTCAGAAAAATTATGTAGAAAGTGCAATAAAGTTCAAGACAAGAAAGAGTTCTATGTTATATACTCAGGTTATAAATACAACACTTGTAAAAGATGTTATAAAGAAATGAACACTAAAAAATACAAGGAGCTTAAAGATAGAAAGAAAAAGTTTAAGTTGTGGTAAGTGGGAAAGCCTAGAGATTAATGATAAGATTTATAGTAGAAATGCTGTAGATAAATGGCATTGGTCTAAAAAACAAAGAATTAAACACCAGTATCAATTCCAAATAAGACATATAATGAATGAGAATAATATAGAGCCTACATGTGAAAAGTGTCAGTTAAAGATTACTGTTTATTTAAAAAGAAAATATGATATTGACAATGTTTGGGGTGGTATAAAAGGTTTTTTAGATGCTTTATGTATAGAAAGATTTATACATGATGATAGTGCTAAGTGGTTAGATATAGTGAGTTTAAAACAAGAAAAAGCTAGACAATTTAAGATTTTAGTAGAAAGAAAGGTACTTTCCTAGTTATACTACACCTATGGCAAGACCTAAAAAATATGATATTGATACAAAGCAGTTAGAGCAGTTAGCTTCCTTTGGTTGCACTAATAGGGAAATAGCTAGTTTCTTTGGTTGCTCTGAAGATTTAATTAAAAAGAGTTATTCCAGTTTTCTGACAAAAGGAAAAGATGCAGGAAAAATAAGATTAAGAAAGCTACAATGGAATGCTGCTGAAAAAGGCAACACACCAATGTTAATTTGGTTAGGTAAACAGATACTAGACCAAACAGACAAACAAGAACTAACAGAAGTTAAGCCTATAGATGAAATAGTATTTGATGGCATCTAATTTAACATTACACAAAGAAGATTACTTCCCACACCAATGGTCTTTTATAAAAAGTGGCTTTGTTGGTGAAAACAAATCTAAATCTATAGTGGCAATGGTAGCTGGGGTAGGAAGTGGAAAAACATGGTCATTCCTGAGAAAAACATTTATCAACCACATATCAAGAAAGAACAAAGATGGCATTAGCAATGGTTGGATTATCTACCCTACATACTCTTTAGCAGAAGAAGTATTTATACCAGCATTTTTAGATATACTTTCAAGCAAAGGTATTCCATATGATTACAATGTATCTAAGCACACTATAAAAACTGCCTATGGAAATATAAAAATATTCCAAATGGTTAAGCCACAATCTATAGTAGGGGTGAGCTTGAGCTACTGTGGATTTGATGAATTTGATATTAATAGTGAAAAATATTGTGAAGTAGCATTTAATAAGGCTGTTGGTAGAATGAGAGATTGTGAAAACCCTGAAATATATATATGCACAACACCTGAAGGTATGAAATATACTTACACCTTAATGGTAGAAAAAGATGATGATAATAAATTTTTAGTTAGGGGAAAAACTACAGATAATGTATATTTGCCTAAGACTTATCTTAAATTATTAGAAGATAACTATGATGAAAAACTTTTAAAGGCTTACAGAGATGGGCAATTTGTTAACTTACAACAAGGTCAAACATACTACCAGTTCAACAGAGATGAAAATGTTCAAAAAGTTCAATACAACAGAGCATTACCTGTTAGACTGGGAATTGACTGGAATGTTGACCCTGAATGTGCAGTCTTATTTCAACTTTATGAAACAACCCCAAAAATAAGAGTTTTTGATTGTATAGCATTATCACATAGTGGTAGTGGTGACTTACTTACTGAAAGAATGGTTAATACAATCAAGACTAAATACCCAAATAGTGAATATGTAGCATATCCTGATGCAACAGGACATAAAAGAGGCTCAAGTGCAATGTATAGTGATATTGACTTATTAATGAAAGGTGGCTTTAAGGTTAAAGCAATGAAAACTAACCCACTTGTAATAGATAGAGTTAATGCAGTAAACAAAGCACTACAAGGCAATCTTGTTATTGACCCTAGTTGTAAAGACATAATACAGGACTTAGAAAAGACATCAAACAAAGAAGGAACTAGAGAAATAGACAAGAGCAATAAAAACTTAACACATATGTCTGATGCACTAGGATATGCAGTTCATTGGGAATTACCAATAATAAAACCAACATTGGGGAGCATAAGAAGGATATGATACCAAACATAAGTGAACTATTAGTATTAAATGCTAAGTATGATGCAAGTCAGAAAAGAAAAGATATGTGGAAATCAACAAGGTTAGATGCCTTAGAGTATTACAAAGGCAGAAGTATGCCTTATACAATGGACTATTTTGATTCAACATTGTTTGACAAAGTACCTGCTGCAAACATTAATGTGACTAAAAGAATTATAGATAGAATATCATTAGTGTATATGAAACCACCTAGAAGAATTTATACTAAAGAAGAAACACCATTAGTATTTCATCATAAAGACTTTAAGATGCAAAGAGCAGAAAGAATGACTAACCTGCTTGATGGTGTGCTTATTAAAGTATGTATGAGATATAATGATAAGAATGAGCAGAAAATTGAGTATGATATTATACATGATTATGAGCCTATGTTTGGTGATGACCCATTAAATCCAATTGCATTTACTTATCCTATAGCTACAAAAGATACAGTAGTTGATGATACAGCAAAGCTATATGTGTATTGGGATAAAGATAACACATTTACTTATGATGAGAATGGTAAAATATATACAGATGAAGATAATCCTGATATGATTAATCCATATGGTGTATTGCCTTTTGTTGAGTGCTGGAGAGATGGAAAGCCTGAGTCTAGCTATATGGACACAGACCCATCTACTGATTTGATACAAACAAATACTATGATTAATGTTGCAGAAACAAATAAAAATGCAAACATCATGTTTCAATCATTTGGATATATCTATGTCAATGGCTCACAGATAGAAAAAGACACAATGGAAGTGGGAGCAGACAAAATAAGTTTTTTAGGTGTGGATGGACAGATGAATATTGTGACACCACCTAATACTGTAGACTCTATAACTACATCAATTACAACAGCTTACAAGATGTTAGCACAGAACTACCACATTGATATAAACTTTGTAGAAGGAACTACAGCACAATCAGGTGTTGCACTCAGGCTCAGAAACCAAGAACTGCAAGATGAAAGAATATCAGATGTTATTAAGTGGAGAGAAGTAGAAAAACAAATATTTGAACTTGAAAGACTTATAATGGCTGTAGATTTTGGAAAAGATGCAGGTGAGCTTGAGCAAGTAGACTTTGAAGAAACAATGGAAGTATTAAGTGACCAAGAACAAAGAGATAAGTGGGAATGGGAGTTATCTAATGGACTTATAGACAGGGCAGATATACTTATGCAGAAAGACCCTGACAGATTCCCTGATAGAGATACTGCTGAAGATTACTTATTTGAAAGAAGTGATGCAGACTTAGCAGATGATGATGAAGAAGTGGAGGAAGAAAATACATTACTATCACAATTAACTAGACCTGTGTAATGGCTGAGTATCAAGGCAGAAAAGTAACACTAGACAAACCTACTAGAATCACTAAAGGTCAAGCAGGATATGGTAGAAAGAAGTTCCAAGTGTATGTCAAAGATGGTGACAAAGTTAAAAAAGTAATGTTTGGTGACCCTAACCTATCTATTAAAAGATTCTCAGATGAAAAAAGAAGAAGTTTTAGAGCAAGACACAAATGTGATTCTAACAAACCTACAGACAAAACAAAGGCTAGATACTGGTCATGCAAGTTTTGGCAATCAAAAAAGTCAGTATCTGATTTATTAAGTGGGAGTTGATGGCTTAATGTCAGACCAACTATTCATAGAAAGCAATGCAGATTTAATTGCAGACATTATACTAGAAGTTCAAGAAAGAACTATATCAGAATTGTATGCACTTAAAGGTAGCAAATCAGCAGAAGAATTTATAAGATTTATAGAAAGACTTAATGTTGAAGAAGTAATATTGGCAAAAGCTGAAAATGCTATAAATATATTTGAAAAATCCCATGCAGGTATGCTACAATCTATACAAGGTTTTTCTGACCTATCAGAAGAAACACTAGAAATACTTGTAAACTATAATAGAGATTCATTGCTGTCACAATTAGACAATATGGCTCAAATAGTTAAGAAAGAAATAATCAATGGTGCTATAGCAGGGTCACCAACTAAAGCTGTGTTAGATAAGGTTAGAGGTCAAGGTGCATTAAGCAAAGCACAACTACAAACTCTAATAAACACATCAATGAATGAGTATAGTAGAAATGTTACTAAGCTAATGATAGATAAGATGCCTGATAATACTGAGTATGTCTATATAGGTGCATTAGATGACAGAACAAGAGCTGAGTGTTTAGAAATGATGTCAGCAGGTAGACAGACAAAAGCACAGATAGAATCAAGATTTGGGAGCAAAGTGTTTAGTGAAGGTGGTGGCTATAATTGTAGGCACAAGTGGGAAATAGCTGTACAAGATAAGTTTGGTCATGACCCTGAAGGTGCTAAGAAAAAACTAGATAAGCTAAACTAATGGCTAAAAAAGGCAAAGATTTTGAGATACCTAAGCCTTTGTTTGGGTTTGCATTTTGGCAAGTATTTGCTGAGAATATCAAAAACAAATATAAAATCCACATATTTGACAAAGGCAATCCTAAAGATGTATATAACAGAAAATTCAAAGAATACTCAAAAGGTTACAAAAAAACAAAAAGTAGTGGCAAGGTAACTATTAATGGACAAAAAACAAGTGTGTCAGGTGGATATGAAAACTCAGTAGCACCTGTGCTAAGAGGTGACTTACAGCTAGATACTAATTCATCAGCAGATGCTAAAAACAATGCAATTTATATTGGTTGGTCATTACATGGAAATAAGATAGAATGGCTTAGAAGGAATGGTAGAGTGCTTACTGCAAAAGATAAGGCTATGCCTGACCCAGTAATGAAAGCAATAATGCCTGAATTTAACAAAGAATTAAAGAAGGTAATGCCTAAAGGCTCTCAAACTATAACTATTGGAAAAAAATAAACCTAGTATAAGTATTATTTTTAAATATATTATGGTGACAGATTTTTAATCAAATTACTCACAAAAGAGGTTACAAATGGAAGATAACACAACTCAAACTGAAGCAAATCAGGTCAAACAACCTAGCACAGAAGCTAGTCAAAACAATGTATCAGATGGTATTCCTAAAACTAGATTTGATGAGGTTAATACTCAGAAGAATGAGTACAAAACTCAAAATCAAGAATTACAGGCTCAATTAGACAAGATTAAGGCAGACCAAGAAGCAACTAGACAGAAGCAGTTAGAGAAGAATGGTGAATATAAGACACTTCTTGAAGAAGCTAACCTTAAACTTGAAAAAGCCCAAGTGGATGTAAAGGCATGGGGAGAATATAAAACAAATAAGAGAAATACTCTTATGGAGCAATTAACTGATGATTCTGACAAATCTATTGCAGGGGATTTATCACTAGAGAAATTGGAGTTGTATGTAAACAAAATAAATCAGGGAAATAATACTTTGCCTACTAACAATGCAAGAGCAGCTTCACAACAACCTCAAGGTGAGTTTGGAGGGTATGATAGTATCCAAGAATTTGCCATGAAAGACCCTGAAGGTGCTGATAAATATTTAGCTAATAATGTTAAAGGATATAAGTGGGGTAAATAGTATTTCTCTTAAACATTAGGAGAAAATAATATGGCACAAGGTGCAGCAGTAACAGATGTAGGAGTTGCAGCAGGTGGTTTAGGAAAATCAGTTGCAGCAGCTATAGTTCAATTTAACAAGGCTTCAGTAATGCCTAGTCTTATCACAATGCAACCTGCTCCAGCAGGTACAAATGTAGTTCAATTCCCAGTATACACAAAACATGACCCAACTAATGCAACATATGGTGTTGATGAACAGGCTTCAGGTGCTGAAGATACAATAGCAAACTTAACTAATATTGAAACAACAGCAGTAAGTTGTGAAGTATTAAGAAAAGCTATTAGAGCAGAAGTAACTGACTTATCAGCACATGGAAATGCAGATGCTTTAATGGTAAATGCAGCTAGACAACTTGGTAATGATGTTGCTAGAAAGTTTGATGTTGATATGTGTGCTTTACTAGATGGATTTGGAACATCAGTAGGACATGACAATGGAATTAACTTTGGATTGTTCATGGATGCTATTGCTAACTTAGAAGCAAATGATGCTCCAAGACCATACAGTTGTGTTTTACACCCACAGCAAGTATATGGCTCATTTGGTTTATCTAATGAGTTTGGTAGTGTGGCTGCTGTAGAAACATCTAATGGTGCTTTTGCAGGTATCACAGGAAGTGCTGAATCTCAGTTTATGGGTGCAGGTCTAGTTACTAACTTAGCAGGTGTTTCTATTTTCACTACAACTGCTGTTCCTGATGGTGGAACAGGCAGAAAAAGAGGTGGAATGTTCTCAAGAGAAGCTATTGGTTGTGGTTACATTGACTTTGGTGCAGGTAACTTTATTCAAATGGCATCTGAAAGAGAAGAAGCCTATGCTAAAACAACTCTAGTTGCTAATGCTTATTATGCAGCATCAGAGCTTGTTGATGTTTATGGTGTTGAAATAGATACTGAAATATCATAATAAATAATGGAGAAGGGTGGTGTAAAAGCCACCCTTTACTATATATGTCAAACAATAAAAAAGATATTGGAAATTTAAATAATAAAGATTTAGGCTGTCAGCTTGACCCTGATAATAAACTAAAACTTGTTGAAGATAAAGACAAAGGTCAACAAGCATATTACAAAGGTCAAAAAATGAAGTATATGGATTATATACAAGAAGTAGGAAACAGAGTTGAAAGAAATAAAAAAGGCAAAGGTGCTGACAATATAGGTGTCTTTGGTGGTGTTAGTTTTGATAAAAATGGTAATATTCTTTAAGGAGAAAAACAATGGCAGAAGCTAAAAAGAAAGAAGTAAAAAAAGAAGTAAAGAAAGTAGTAAAATCTTCAAAATTAAAAATTACAAAAAGTAATGGTAGAGTAATTTTAAGAAATAGTTCAAATGTTGATGATGGTGTAATAAAAAGATACAAAGCCAAAGGTTGGAAAGTGGAGGAAGCATAAATGCATAATAATTACAAAGTGATTACAGTAACAGCTACAACAGATGCTGAAGGTGTTGCACAAAACAAAGTAGTAGCACAATCTATAGAAATACCAAGTGCTGTTTATAACAAAGGTGGTAGTGCCTTAATAAAATCAATAACTTTATTAGATGAAAATAATACCTCTATAGTATGTGATGTCATTTTTTCTAGTTCTTCAACAGCAATTACAGATGATGAAGGTAAAGCAGTTGGTGAGGATGTAGCTGATTTAGATGATGCACTACATAATGCTTCAGGCTGGGTATCATTAGTAGCAGGTGACCATACTGACATGGTAGATGCTAGAATTGTTTGCAAAAGTGGTATAGACCTAATGGTAAATGCAGCAGATGATTCAAGAAGCATTTATATGCACATAATTAACAGAGGTAGCACAACTACATTTGCAGCAGTTGATGATGTAAAAGTTAAGATTGGCTTAATACAATAAATGTCACTTATAGATAACATCAAAATATCAGAAGGTTTTAGGAGCAGACCATACAGATGTACTGAAAACCATTTAACTATAGGTTATGGCTTTGCTATTAAAGATTTAGAACTTGATGAAGATATTTGTGATATGATATTAGAAAGGAAGGTAGCTAAATTAGTTCAAAGGCTAGAAAAGAACTTACCATACCTTCCTAGTTTACCAAAAGATGCACAAGATGTCCTAATAGAGATGGCTTACCAAATGGGTGTTTCAGGCTTACTTAAATTCAAGAAAACACTTATGTATGTAGAAAGTAAAGACTACAAAGATGCAAGTGTGGAGATGTTGGATAGCAGATGGGCTAAACAAACACCAAACAGAGCAAAGAAGCTATCTGATATAATGGCTAGTGCAGGATAGACTAGCTTGTCCAAATTGCTTTAGTATACAACTCCACAAGAGTGGTATAGAACATGGTAAGCAAAGATATAGATGTAAGAGATGTAAAAGCAGAACAGTATTTCCACTAAGGGAAGCAGAGTTAGAAGTTGTTAGAGAAAATGTAAGATACAAAAAACAACAACAAAAGGCTCAAGACATAAACAGGGTTGAAAGAAAAGCCTTTAGGGAATTTGCAAGAATTGAAAATGCTGTAGTAGAATACAGCAAAGAATTAAAACAGCTTTTTGAAAATTATAAACTACACACAGAAACTAAGAAGCATAGAGGTGGTAGCAAAGCAGTAGGTGTGATACAATTTAGTGATGTACACTTTAATGAGTTAGTAGACATACAAGGAAACAAGTATGATTTTGAAGTTGCCTCTAAAAGATGCAAGTATTTTGTTAGCCAAGCTAAGAAATACTTTAAGATGGCTAAAATAAAGAGCATAGTGGTGGCATTTACAGGAGATTTACTAAATTCTGATAGAAGGTTAGATGAACTGCTAAATCAAGCTACAAACAGGGCTAAGGCTACTTTTTTATCAGTTGACATTATGCAACAAGTTTTAATGGATTTAAATCAAGACTTTAATGTTTCAGTTGCAAGTGTGGTAGGGAATGAAGGTAGAGCAAATAAAGAATTAGGTTGGAGTGATGCAGTAGCTACAGATAACTATGACTACACTATATACAACTGCCTTAGATATTTATTTAAAGATAGCAATATTACTTTTATTGATGGTGACCCTAGTGAGTTAGTTGTAAATGTAGCAGGGCAAAACTTGTTAATGCTACATGGACATGGAGGACTTAGAGGTGGTATAGAAAAAGCTATAAATCAAATTATGGGTAGATATTCAATAAAGGGAATAAATATAGATTATGCAATATTTGGTCATGTTCATTCTGCTAGAGTAGGAGATAATTATGGGAGAAGTTCAAGCATGGTAGGTGCTAATGATTACTCTGAAAAAGCATTAAATTTAACAGGCAGGGCAAGTCAAAATTGCTATGTGTTTTATGAGAATGGCAATAGAGATGGAATAAAAATTGATTTACAAAATACAGATTGTGAAGGATATAAAATTGATAAAGAATTGGAAGCATATAATGCAAAATCAGCACACAAGACTAACAAACATGAAACAATCATAAAAATAGTTGTTTGACTCCTCCTTTTTTCTGTGAATGTGTTATGTGCTTCCCAAAGGATTAAAATGATAGATACTTTAAAAACAACAACAGCAGGTACAGGTGCAATGATAGTTACTTGGATGGAGTGGCTACCAGTTGCAGTAAGAGTATTAGTAGGGGTTGCTACTTTTTTTTATATATGTGTAAAAATATATAAGCTACTTGAAAAATAATGGATTTTCTTGTAATCCTTGAGCAGTATGGGATTCCAATATGTGTAGCAATAGCATTTGGATTCTTTATTTGGAAACAAAATAAGTTTATACAAGATGAACTTATGGAGGATTTAGAAGAAAGGTTTAAAAGATTAGAAGGAATATTAATCAAACTAATTGACCAACAAAAGAAAATGCAGATAGAGCAGAAAGGAATAGAGAAAAGTTATGAAGGTTTAGTTAGCATTATATCTAAGCTAATGAGTAAGAATGGTGGGAATGGATTTAAAAGCAAGTTAGAAAAGTTTTTAAAAGATAATTAATGATAAGTGTAAAAGATAGAAAAGAATTAAATAGGTTAAGACAAGAAGTAGATGTTAAGATAAATAGTTTTGGTTTGAGATTAAGAAGATTAGAAAATGAAATACTAATGTTAAAAACACAAAACAATGAAATTAAAAATTTAATTAAAGGAGAAGAATGATATGGATTGGTTAGCAATGACTTTAGGAGCAAGTGGTGGTGGTGCAGTATTATGGATTTTGAAAAAGATACCTAATGAAAAAATATGTGCAGTAGTAGAAGGTGGCTTTGAAAAGCTAGGTGTGCTAATGACAGCTGGGTTAACTAAGTTTTGGGCAACTAAGAAACTATGGAATAAAACAATAGAGCCTTACTTTATAGACTTAGTAGATAATATTGTTGGTGGTGCATTAAGAGGTTTAATAAAAGGCTTAAGGTCAGATAACAAGAAGTAATGAAGATTTGGTTAGCAAAGCAAGTAGCAAAAAAAGGGATAATACCTTGCATATTATGGGTACTAGGCTTATTTGCAAAATTAACAAAATCTAAAAAAGATGATAAAATAGTTGCTAAAATTAAGGAGTTTGTCAAGACTTTAGATGAGTAAAGAACTTAAAATAGAGAATCAGTTAGACACACACCTTAAACAAATTAAGGTAGGTGAAACAGCTACACCTATTGAAATATCAACTGAAAAAATCAGAATGAACAAAGATTTAATCTGTGTTGAGAATATTGAAGTTGAAGGTGGTTTTAATTTAAATAGCAGACAAATAC
>VTLG01010493.1_pt1 | contig 30400 bp, 45 predicted proteins | sample 4694571 | NCBI WGS metagenome assembly VTLG01 (sample SAMN12604809, study PRJNA352737) | marine metagenome | biome: ENVO:00000447; feature: ENVO:00000209|ENVO:00000569|ENVO:01000036; material: ENVO:00002151; isolation source: viral sequences binned using virsorter ...
CCCCCTCTGTATGAGGCTTAAATCAAGAGTTTTTTTACTACTTCCTGCTAATCAGGTGGCAAATCAGCTTGATTAGTAATATTTTGCAATTACTATACCATTTACGACTAACTGCCATAAATCTTTAATCTTATTCTTTTTTCAGGTGAAGTCTTATAATTATATAACTTCTCAATATTAATAATAAAATCATTACGACTACCTTGATTAGTAAGTTTTGATGAAAAGTTTTTTAATTTATTTTCAAAGATATTCCAAACGAATACTGGATCATTCATTACAGAGATCATGGCACGGATAAATGATACTTTCCTATAATGCTCAAAGTATTCACCAACATAGTCAATGCAGGTGGCAGTCTTTTTTGCTTTCTCTAAATCATGGATAACAAACTTACCTTCCTTAAACATTTTCATATCATGAGTGTTGCAGTACCCTTTGCCATTTAACATGGCTAGTGAGTCTGACACACTGAAGCCATAGGTTCTGACAAACCATTCAAGGCTTACATAATCAGGAACTTCTAACTTGAAGTGCGACATCATATATTCATGCATAGTCCATTTTCTATTAACAGAGTTTAGCTTTCTAATATCTGTTAACTCTAAGCCTTCTTTAATTATATATGCTACTGGCTTATCCAATGCTTTATATGCTTCGAGTCTGTGCTGACCATCACATACTTCCATCTTCTCATTGACAATAATAGGTATTTCTAAATCTCTTTCATCTATCTCACTAGAAAGATCTTTAACGTGCTTATTAACTATATCTCTATTGCCTTTGAGATAGCTAAATATACTATAATCAGTAGTATAGTGAACTTTATTTTTTTCCAAAGTAACCTCCATTATTTTACTTGGTTGAATACATTACAAGTTGACTTCTACCTTTTTTTCCTTTGCGAGTAGTGCCATCTCTTATGATAAGACCTTTACGTTCTAATGTTGCATATCTTGGTGTAATGCTACCGACAGAGTGCATATCATCAGGTGTCCATTCAGGGTGTTGTGATGCAAAGTCTGCTGACGTTTTCCAATAATGATCCATTAGTTCATCATGGGTACAGCCATTCTTACCATGCTCTTTTATTATACTTAATACAAATGACTCTAATCTATTTGTATTAACTTTTTCAGCAGCTTCCCATGACGTTTTAGGATCATGGGTTCTAGCCTTTGCTTCAAAATTAGAATGGGATTTCATCTATCACCTCCGTATCATCATTGTTAATTGTTACAGTATCTTCACCTACTCGTGGTGTGCGATCACCTATACGAGCAGATAAAAATTTTGTATTGCCATCATTGGATACAGTTTTCCAACAAGCAATCCTACGTTTTTCCTGATTAGGTAATTGTACTGGACCACTGAAGTCAGGTGATTTTTCATTTAGTGATTTATCATTCTCATACATAGTACCGATCTTTGCATAGACATCACGAGCAGTACCACCATCAGGTAGTGATGCTTTGATGATTACAATTCTATGTTCATCACCTTTACTATTTAGCTTACCTTGCACAAGCAGACTTTCATCTGCTCGTGGTTTGAAAAAGCTACCTCTATCTGTGTTATCATAATCCATCATCTTCTCCTCTTGGTGTTGGCTTTGATATATTGATTGTTGGCTTACTTGCCTCGTTACCATCATCATCTTCTGATGGTAGACCATACACAGCTTGTAGTGTGTATCTCTTTGCATATGTAATAGCTGACCCAACTTTTTGTGGGTTTTCCATATTAGCATCAGATAATATAACTGGTAACTTTGATACATATGTATTCTCGTCATGCTCATGACGTACAGTAGTCACCACTATTGGTTCTGATTTTGTATCTCTATGACTGACATATACATAGTCAATCTCTTGAGTGAAGAACAAACCAAACTGATTGCCTTGATTTACTGCTTCAATAACAGACTCAAGTTTTGAATAGTTACTTCTAAAGTGTGGGTTTTTGCCATCTTTCTTTGCAGTAACAGCAAGTTTTTGAAATGCTAACATGGCACTAGCTAAGTTATATACTTTACTAGGTGTCGGCTTTTTGGTATTACTTTTATTATCTGTCATGTGTAACCTCCATTATACAGATAGGTTATAGGGTGAGTTGGGTCTACTCACCCTTTTTCTTTGTGATGCGAACTGACCCTCGCTTATCTCGCTTGACTGACAAGACATCATTATAGATCTCTGCTTCATCAGGCTTGATCTCTTCTTTAAGCATCTTCTTTGCTTTCTCAAACTTTTTAGCTGTTGCTTCAAACATCATGTAAGCATTAGTAGCTTCAGTAAAACTATTGCTTTTTGATACATCTCGTTTTATTTTGCCATTGATAGGTATGGCATCAGTAATACTTGTTGGTGTATTAATATATTTATCTTCAGGTTCTTCATTATGTACAACATAATCCCAAAAGATCTTTATCATATTTAGCATCTCAGCTTGATACTGTTGACTACTATCTATGATAACCCCATCATATTTGTTACCAAGTATCACAGATAATAAACATTGCTTTGCTTTTGATATGTAAAGATAAAACTGTATCTGTGGCATATAGAAGTTAATCATATTCTCCATAGTATTCATGCCATGAGTATGCTTACATTCGATAATCATATGCTTGTCTTTGTCGTAGCCATCAACTGTGCCTTGAAATGGTATGCTACCATATGACATTTCAAATTTTTTCTGTGCTGACCACTCGTAATCAAATGCTCTTTGCGACCACATGAGATTAAAGTTTTCTGTTTCTACACCAAGCAAGACATGAAACTCATGTGATAAATCTACACGACCAATCTTACCAGTTTTTATTTTCCATAGTTCATTCCATTTGCCAGACATAAGTGTGACCATATCAGAACCTCTGATATAATCTTCTTTATGTGGCGAAAGACGTAGTTCTACTGCCATTGCAACCTCCATTTCTTGCTATCAGCATAACATATTTATTTAATTATATCAAGTATTTAGACATAATTTTTGTGGGTAGATGACATTCCTGCAGGTTGCAGGTTGTCGTTTTTATCAGGTACAAATAATATTGACTGATAAAATTCATAATAACTTTTTATCTGTACTTTACCGTATCTATCACGATCAGATACTTCTACTGGTACATCTTCAAATCTATCTTCCATTTTCTTTGCTCCTCATTAATGCTTTTGCTAAGTCAAATACATAATCATCTATATTGTTTACTACAAAATGTTTATCGCATTTATTTTGAAACTCATCTACAGTCATCATTGATACTGTATTTAATGCACATTGTATTCTCCACTCTTCATCACTCGGCATCAGCTTCCTCCTTTATAAAATCCTCGACTAATTCATCATTGATATTTTCAGTTAAAAATTGTGTAAGTGCATCACCTTCAATTACATTATTATTCCAACAATCAAGAAGAAAGTACATAAGATCTCTTCCTTCTAATGTTTCCATTTCTCTTATTTGCCATTTTGCTAGTGACATATCAAACTCCTTTTGCTGATAATAATTGTTGTGACACTGACTCCACCAATGACTTACGATAGTAAAGCATTGGCTGAACAAACTCATAGATCTCTGCCAGTGATGGGAAGAACTTGCTCTTCAGACATATCTGGTCACAAGCATACTTGAGTATGTCGGCAGGTATGTGTGACAGCTTACCTGCGTAGACACGAGCTTTGAGTGCCATGTCTTTTTCTGTGAGTGATGACTGCTTTGTAGTACATACCATAACCTCTACGATCCATTTCTCAATATCTTTTGGATCTGCTACTGACATACAGTATTTCATTAGCTGTGTCACTGACTCTTCACGAGCAACAAGTGCATCAGCTACATCAGATATGCAAGGCATATCCCATCTGAAAAACATATACTGATTGTTGACTCGTTCATTTATCTGACAGTTGAGTAATGACTCGATAGTAGAACGAATTGTCTTCGTGTGATTGTTTGGTTTCTCTGAGTACTTTTGTATTATTTCTTTTGCGACTAAGTTGTTTGTCACACCATTTGCAATACTCCTGATCCCAGTCGGATCTTCGATATTGGTTCTTAATGTAGAAATGTTTGAAGTATTTAGTTTCTCTGTCATGGTTAACCTCCTTATATCTGTTCATGACTTCTTGGCTAGGTAGCCAATCTTTATCTAAGTGGTACATTGTATTTGCTCCAATGTTCATTCCAAAGCTCTACTGCAATATCATTACAAAGATCTTTTTCTGATTGGAACTTTGGTTTCATTTTGTAGTTGATGAATCTTTGTATCTGTGACACATCATCTGCAATATCAATTTGATGTTCAAGTCCATCAAGTTGTACTACACGATCATAATAATCTTGTAGTTGTTTCTTAACATTACCCATCTTTACCTCCTTTAATGCTAAGTTGTACTTCTGCTATACGAGTTGGTGTTACAATTTTATCATTGCATGATGTGCAACACCACCCATCTTCTGTGATAGGTGAAGGGTTGTGACCACCATGCCAATAGATATGACCATCTTTATCTCTCTGTGGTTCTATTTGTTGGTGACATATCACACATTTTTCTTGCCAATTCATTTGATTAAGTCCTCCATTATTTTATCAGGTATTACAGCAACCCATCTTGGATCACCAGTTTTACGTTTATACAAAGCAATATCTTTTCCTTGTAACACTTTGAATACACTAGGAAATTTATCTACTGCTCTGTATTTTACTTCAACAATATATTCTTTATCATTGATAGTTAATTTTAAATCGCCAGTATGTTCTCCTCCTAAACTACCAGAGAGGGGAACTTTTTTACATGGCAACTTCCAAGAACTAAATAATTTTAGAAACCAGTTCTCGTGATAGTTACCTTTGATTTTACTTTTCGAGGGCATCTCTACATTTTTCCTTAATACTTATTAATCTTGTATGAGTATCAGTACCTATATCTTTATCTTCATTATAAAACTTTTCTAATAAAAATTTCATACTTACCTCAATCATTACTAAATCTTTTTTAGTAAATAGATCTTTAATATTAGGATCAATAGTATTTTTAACTTCTTCATTAGTCATAAATTTTTGCATCAAAATTCTCCATCATCTGTTGATACTGTTAGGTAAACTTGTAATGTTTCACACCAACATAACAAGTTGAATAGTCTAGGTTCAACAATCATACGTTCCCATTGACCTAGTAGTTTTGTTTCAATACCTATCTCCAAAGCTATGTACTCCTGCGAAAGTTTACGTTGCTTTCGCAGTTGTACTAGCTTTGTTATTATAGATTTGTATTGATACTTTACTGTGTTTTTCACAACACTAACTAAAGTTCATGTGTTTGATACTGCTATCATTGAGTACTTCTTCAATGATATCTGACATCTGTAGATCAGGGTGATGTTGCTCCCATATCTTTGTAGTCTTGACAGTCATTTTGTTTATCCAAACCTCACGGTTTTCATTGCCATATGGTTTAGCCACATCACACAAATGCTCAAACATTTCTCTGTGATCTGATGGGTGTGCAATCCGTGCATAGGTCGTACAGATTGCAAGTTCTTTTGTAGTATATGTAATCAACGTAGCCTCCACTTAGTTGAGTATTGAGTTAGGTCTGTTCATATAGCTTATCATTTTATTGTTACGTTCTACAATAGTTTTGTTGGTGCTACTGACATTCTCAGGGTGTGAGATCCAATGTGTTACTGCATTGTATAGACCCCACTTGTTTTTACCAATGCTCTTTTGGTATTCTTTCCAATGTTGTTGCAGCTTTGCATACTGTGTTTCGTTGCGATACTTGCCATCAACTGTAGGTTTAGGTGTCCAAGTCAGCTTTGAAAACATAGAGTTTGCATCTTGTGTACTAACTTTTGTATTGTACCAATCACGATATCTTTGCTCATTGTTACGAAATAGATCTACTGATTGTTTTAGATGCTGAAAGTTATACTTGAAGTGACCATTATGTTTGAGCCTGAAGTTAGCAACTGGATCAGGTGTTGTGCATTTATTATTGCAGAACATACGTAAACCATCAGCTTGTATCATAACGGACCACACACCATTGTAAGAGTTACGAACTGATATTTGAAATGCAACATAATCTTGCATTGCAGGATCATCAAAGCATATCTCTTTGAATACTAATCGTGTGTCCATCATAGCACCATTATCTAACATATTTATTTGTGTAACATATGGTGTTTTGAGGCTGTCTGCTAGATCAATGATAGGATCAAGCACTTGTGCATGAGTCACTGGTCTATATGATATTGAATGACTGCCAAGATATTCCATTGTATCTGAACGAACAATCATCATCTTATCAGGACATTTGACTAGCTTTGTTTCGCAGTCATCATCATAAGTACCTGCCATTGATATGGTGTCGATTGGAAAGTCATAGTCACCTTGTCTGTCGACAAGTGTTGCGAGTTGTGTCATATGATTCATTAGAATCTCCTATAGTTGGTTTAAGTGTAGTAGTAGATAGGCTACAATCATAACCTCTGTCCATAATACTAGAGATAAGATTGTATATATAATGTATCCCCAATTCATTTTGGTAGATACAATCTGATGTAACTGACACCATAGACTAGAGTTATTAGTCCAATAGTATAGATACCTAACCATATTAGAATAGCAGGATCATTCTCAGTAAATTGATATGTAAATAATATTGATAGTGCTGTAACAATACTACCAAGTATAGTACAAAGTATATAAGTCATTTAGTAACCTCCATGTTATTATAATAATCTAATTTGTAGTTATGTAGTGACACACAATCAATCAATGCAATGAATTCATTGTGATAGATTGATGCAATCACTATAACGATTGTTAATGTAATATAATTAATCAATACCATGTCAAACTCCAATTCAATACGATAGATCACACGCTAACACACCTCGCTATCACACGCTAGATTCCCCTCACCCTGATCTTGAGGGTGGGTGGGTGGGGTAATAGATAGTGTGATTAGTACGTATGTATGAAGCATATTATAGGGGGATAGTATATGTATAAATAGGTATAGATGTGTTAGTATGTGATAATCATATATATAAAAAGTCTTGTTTGCTTACTTTTAAAAGTAAGTCGGTTTGGTTCTTTGGCGAGTCAAAGAACAGAAAAAAACCCCAGATAGAATTAACTATCTGAGGTTATTAGTTAAGTTATCTAGACTTCATTCTAGCTTTCATTTCAGCTTTGATGTCTTTAGAATTAGAAAGAACTTTGTTTCCTTTGGTTTTTTCTTTGTGGTTAGCAAACCATGCTTGACCAAAGTCTGAAGTTGATTTTCCATCATTCCATTCCCAACCTGTATAGACATGAAACATATCTTGAAGTAGGTCAAAGAATATATAACCATTATGTAAAGATGCCTCAGCTTTTACTATTGCATTAGGTTTAACTTCTTCTGATGAATTTTCGATAACTTGTCTTTCAACAAATTCTTTTTCAAGATCAGCTAGGTATTTAGTTTTAGATGCTAAACTCCAAGCGACTTGATTAACTATTCCACCAATAAGGAAAACTGCATCTTTGTTGTAAGAATAATTAGTTTCACCTGACATTTTAGTTTTTTGTTCGATTGGTTCGAATTGACGAACATCTAATTGATCGAATAAATTATCTGTGATTTCTTTGATAAGTTGATTTGTATTTTTAGTCTTAGTCATGTTAAACTCCATTTGTTTTTGGTTAAGTGATAGCAGGTTCTTATCGCATACGGCTAGGAAAGAAAGTCAAACAAACTCAGGTGTTAGGTTTACTTAGTGCTTGGCATGACACATAAACCTAACCCCAACAAAGGTGTGTCATACCCAAGCACTTAGGAAACATTACCCACTTCCTTAGTTTGTTTGAGCTACAGCTAACCCACCATCAGCAACATAGATAGACTTTCTTGACGAGTATGCGAAAAGAAAATGCCACGTACCAAAAACAAATGACGAGTTTATAAATGACTTACCAAGACTAAAAATATAAATTAACTTATGTTTACTCTGTGTGTATTGTGTGTATCTATTTGATATCATTGAAGATATAAAATGACCTTGACAAGTGTTTTTATAGTGTTTTACAAAAGGGGGTAAGGGGGATTATCTTGTTAGATAAGCTAAGAATTACAAAGAAACAGAAGTTACTAATTGATACTATCGTAGCAACTGGTTGTAGTGTCAAGAAAGCTAGTGAGATAGCAGGATATGCAAAGGGTGAATCAGGAAGAGTGACAGCCAGTAAGACTTTAAGACTGCCTCATATCCAAGAGTATATGCAACAAAGGGTTAGAGAGAGTATAGGATTAAATGCTACGAAAGCCTCGAATAAGATGTTAGAGCTAAGCAGTAATGCTAAGAGTGAGTATGTTCAGCTTGAAGCCAGTAAAGACATACTAGATAGAGCAGGGTACAAGCCAGTAGAAAAGAGTATGTCGCTGATACAAGGTAATATCAATGTAAGTATAGATCTTTCATAGGAACGAGAGTCATGTGTAATAGCAGAATGTGTAGATTTAGGTGTACGACTGAGTACAGTGTGGTAGGGGGGTTGAAAAAGTATAGGCTCTACTCTACAACACCATGCTTACAAACATTAATGTTCAAAAAGGTTCGATATGGCTAAGACACCTGCATGGCAAAGAAAAGCAGGAAAGAATCCTAAAGGTGGACTAAATGCTAAAGGTCGTGCTAGTTATAAGAAACAAACTGGTGGCACATTAAAAGCACCAGTTAAGAGTGGTGACAATCCCAGACGAGCAAGTTTCTTAGCTAGAATGGGCAACATGAGAGGACCTGAAAGAGATGCTAAAGGCAAACCTACTAGATTATTATTATCGCTTCGTGCATGGGGTGCTTCGAGTAAAGCAGATGCTCGTGCAAAGGCTAGAGCGATTACTAAACGAAATAAGGCAAAGAAGAAACGAGCATGAGTTCGTACAAATAAAATCAGCAAAGGAGAAAGCTATGCCCTATCACTCAATGAAGAAATCCCCTATGAAGAAGAAAGCTAATGGTGGTGGTCTTACTAAGAAACAAAAGACTTTACCAAAACAGCTACAACAAAAAATTATGAAAGCTAAAAAGAAAAAGTAATGGCTAAGAGTAGAGTCAACGAAGCAGGTAACTATACCAAACCCACTATGAGGAAAGCATTGTTTAATAGGATCAAGGCAGGTACGAAAGGTGGTAAGGCAGGACAGTGGTCTGCTCGTAAGGCACAGATGTTAGCTAAACAATACAAAGCAAAAGGTGGAGGCTATAGATGAAGAAGGCACTTACTACTAGACAGAAAGAAGCTCTTAAAAAACATAGCAAACATCATAGTGCCAAGCATATGGCAAGTATGCGAAAAGACATGATGGCAGGTATGTCATTTACAGCTAGTCATAAGAAAGCACAGAAAAAAGTTGGGAAGTAATGGCAGATCCAAAAGTAGGAACTGGTAAGAAACCAAAGGGAACTGGTCGCAGACTTTATACAGACGAGAACCCAAAAGATACTGTGTCTATAAAATTTGCTACTCCTGCTGATGCTCGTGCTACTGTTAGAAAAGTTATGAAGATACGAAAGCCTTTTGCTAGAAAGATACAGATCCTTACTGTTGGAGAGCAACGAGCAAAGGTTATGAAGAAAAGAGCAGTTGTAAATATTTTTAAAAAAGGTAAAGATAAAATCCGAAAGGATATGGCATAATGGCATTATCTAAATCACAGAGATCGCTTCGTGCATGGACAAGACAGAAATGGAGAACTAAATCAGGTAAACCTAGTACACAAGGACCAAAGGCTACTGGCGAACGTTATTTACCTGAGAAAGCGATTAAGGCTCTTTCTACCAGTGAATATGCCGCCTCTACGGCTAAAAAGCGAGAAGCAACTAGAAGAGGTAAACAAGTTTCTAAACAGCCAAAAGCGATTGCAAGAAAAACGAAAAAATACAGAAGCTACTCGTAGGTTACAGAATGAGCTTTCTACATACATTAAAAATTGAAGAGAGAAGAATACTTCGAGAGGTAGTCAAAAGAGTACACCTCAAACACCACCCTGAACAATTCTGTACTGATAGGGAAGCAGATAAAGTTATAGCTGTTATAGGTCCTGAAACAGTAGATAAGTTATTAAGGATCGGAGTTAATACAAACATTGATAACGTTTAAGTATAAACCTGATGGTGATATTCTAAAGTCTTTTATGAAAGACAATACTTTTTTTCGTGGCATAAGAGGTCCAGTTGGTAGTGGCAAGTCAGTTGCTTGTAGTATAGAAATATTTAGAAGAGCCTTAATGCAACAACCTGATAAGTCAGGTAAGAGAAAAAGTAGATGGGCAATCATAAGAAATACTAATCCACAACTTAGAACAACAACTATTAAGACTTGGCTTGATTGGTTTCCTGAACAAGATTGGGGTAAGTTTGCATGGTCTGTGCCATACACACATATGATTACAGCAGGTGATCTAGAGATGGAAGTTATCTTTCTTGCACTTGATAGACCTGAAGATGTTAAGAAACTATTATCATTAGAACTTACTGGGGTATGGGTGAACGAGGCTAGAGAAATACCCAAGTCTATTATTGATGCTTGTACCATGAGAGTTGGCAGATATCCTAGTGTCAAAGATGGTGGTGCTACATGGTCAGGAGTTATCTGTGATACGAATAGTCCTGAAGAAGATCATTGGTGGTCAATCATGAGTGGTGAAGTACCAGTACCAGATCATATAACTTTAGAAGAAAGTCGTATGTTAATTAAACCTGATAACTGGAAATTTTTTACACAGCCTAGTGGTATGATAGAAGAAAAAGATGATGATGGTGTTGTTAGTAGATACTTACCTAATGATAAAGCAGAGAATAGAAAAAATATATTAGAGTCATATTATCCTAACTTGGTTCAAGGAAAAACAAAGTCTTGGATAGATGTTTATGTTATGAATAGGCTTGGTAGTATTCAAGATGGTAAGCCAGTTTATAATATGTTTGTTGCAGATACTCATGTTGCAAAAGAAGAAATACCAGTAGCAGATGGTGTGCCAGTATATATAGGATTAGACTTTGGTCTTACACCTGCGGCAGTCTTTGGTCAAAAGGTTAGAGGCAGATGGAACATACTTCAAGAAATTGTGGCTTTTGATATGGGAGTTGTTAGGTTTGCAGAGTTACTTCGTGCAGAAATAGCAACACGATATGCAAACTGTGAAGTGCATATTTATGGTGACCCAGCAGGAGATTTTAGATCTCAAACAGACGAATCAACTCCTTTTCAGATATTGCGAGGTGCAGGATTGACTGCTAGACCTACGCAAAGCAATGATGTTGCGTTACGGATAGAGTCTGTAGCATCTGTGTTAAATAGAATGGTAGATGGCTTATCAGGGATTTTAATTGACTTTAGGTGCAAAGAATTGGTAAAAGGGTTTGAGGGGGGTTATCAATATCGTAGACTTCAGGTGTCAGGAGAGCGATATGAAGATAAACCTCTGAAAGATCGATACTCACATATCCATGATGCTTTACAGTATTTGATGTTGGGTTCAGGTGAAGGAAGGCAGGTACTAGGCATGAATAAAAAGATTGAAACATTTAATGCTAGAGTAGATTATGATGTCTTTAATCGCAGAGCAAAACCTCAAAGACGAGTAGGCTTATGGGCAAGAATGTAAGGAGAGTCTAATGTGTTTACCTAGTGGTCGTTCAAGTCCTCCACCTCCAACTAAAGAAGAAAAAGAAGCAGAGATGGAAAGAGATGCTCAAAAAGAAGTTGAAACAGCTAAGAGAGCAGATGCTAGACAAGAGGTACTTGAAGAAAATATTACTGCAAAAAGAAAAGGTAGTGGTAGAAGATCATTGCTACGAGGTTCAGGTGGTGGCATAGGTTTCTACAACGAATACGATATGTAATGAATGAAAAGACTGTAGAAAAATTACTTCAAAACTATGAGAAAGCAAAGGCTCATAGATTACATTTTGAAGATGTTTATGATGAAATATTTGATTTCTGTTTGCCACAACGTCAAGGTTTTAAAACTGTAACAGTTGGTGAAAGACGAGATGATAGGATATTTGATGAAACAGCAGTTGTGGGTATTCAAGAATTTGCATCAAGATTACAGTCAGGACTAACACCTAACTTTGCTAGATGGGCAGATTTTGTTACTGGTCAAGAAGTTCCTGAAGAAGAAAAAGATGATATAAATAATGCATTAGATCAAGTAACTGATTATGTGTTTGAGATATTACAGACCTCAAACTTTGCACAAGAGATACATGAATGTTTTATAGACCTTGCACTTGGTACTGCTGTTCTTTGTATTATGGAAGGTGATGCAGTTAATCCTATAAGATTTCAATCTATACCCTTGCCTCATGTAGTTTTAGATACTGGACCTGATGGTAAGGTAGATCATATTTATAGAGAACGTCATATTAAAAATGAAGATCTAATGGTTGCATATCCTAATGCTGTATTTACACCACAAATGTTAGAGGATATGACAAGAAACCCTGATGCTAAAAGAAAAATTTTAGAGATATCTTGTAAGTTATATGATGATCCTAATGAAGAAAAATATGGATATTATATAATAGATCAAGGACATAAAGAAATGTTTATGTCTGAAATTTACAAAGGTGTAGGTTCAAATCCATTTATTGCATTTAGATGGAGTAAAGCAAGTGGTGAAATATATGGCAGAGGTCCTGCATTAAATGCACTAAGTGCAATCAAAACTTGTAATCTAACCATAGAAATGATTTTAGAAAATGCACAGATGGCTATATCAGGTATCTATCAGATAGATGATGATGGTGTTATTAATGTTGACACAATAAACTTAGTCCCCGGCACAGTGATTCCAAAAGCACCAAACTCACAAGGTCTACAACCTATTAGAGCCGCAGGTTCTTTTGATGTAGCTAATTTAGTTTTAAATGATATGAGGAATAATATAAAGAGAGCTTTGTATAATGATATGTTAGGTGATCCTAATAGAACACCTGCATCAGCTACAGAGGTTGCAGAACGTATGGCAGACTTATCAAGAAAGATAGGATCAGCTTTTGGTAGATTGCAATCTGAAATGGTACAACCATTATTACAAAGAGTTATCTACATATTACAAAAGCAGGGTCGAATAGAAATGCCAACAGTTAATGGTAGGGAAGTTAAAATTCGTAGTGTTTCTCCCCTAGCACAAGCACAAAGCAATCAAGATATTGTTTCTCTTAATCGTTTCCTACAAACTGTGGCAGGTTCATTCGGTCCTGAAATATTAAATATTCTTATATCATCAGAAGAAACTGCACTCTATTTAGCAAAGAAGTTTGGTGTGCCTGATAATTTAATTAGAGATGCAGATGAAAGACAACAGTTAGTACAGATGGCACAACAGATGCAACAGATGCAACAGCAAGGAGAACTACCTAATGCCGCAACACTTGGGGGTTGACGGATATCCTAGACCTAAAGATAAAGACGAACAAATTTCCAAAGTTATAGAATCAGTATTCAAAACTCCAAATGGTTTGGAGATGTTACAGTATTTAAAGTCAATAACTATCGAAGCAGTCAGTGGTGCTAATATTTCAGATGCAGAACTTAGGCATTTGGAAGGGCAACGATATTTAGTGGCTTTAATAGTTAAGAGAATCAACCATGCACAAAGGATAAAGAAATGAGTGAAGAACAAGCAACACCAACAGAATCAGCTACAGAAACCCCAACAGAAGCTAGTGTACCTCCCACAACTACTGAGTCTGTAGCTGAACCAACTAGACCTGAAGGCTTACCTGAAAAGTTTAATACTTGGGAAGATATGGCTAAATCATATTCAGAACTAGAGTCATGGAAAGGAAAGAAAGAAGAAGATATAAAGGCTAATGTTTTACAAGAGTTAGAAACAGAAGCATATGCTAATAGACCTGCTAGTGCAGGTGATTATCAGATACCTGAGATACTTGATGAAGGTGAAGCCGCAACTAATCCATTACTTAAATGGTGGGCAGATTATTCTTGGGAAAATGGATTATCACAAGATGAGTTCAATGAAGGTATAACAAAATGGGCAGAGCATACTGGTAGTAATCAACCTGATCTTGAGCAAGTTAAAAAAGATTTAGGTGATAATGCAAATTCAAGAGTAGAGGCTACACAGTTATTTGTTAATAAGTTTTTTCCTGAAGAACTGCGAGATGCTGTTGCAGAACTTGGTACAAGTGCAGAAGGTATAAAGGCATTAGAACTTATACAAAGATCAATGCAACAAGCTACACCAAATGCTCAAGGATCATCACCATCTAAAGTTACTATAGAAGATCTGATGGCTAAGATGCGAGATCCTAGATACTATGATCCTGCAAGAAGAGATAAAGCATATGTTCAAGAAATAACTGATGGCTTCAAGAGAATTTAATGGCGAGGGTATCTATGATGGATACCCTATTGTCAAATCACATATAAAACATTTAAATTATTTGCAAAATAATATGAGAGATGCAGATGTTAGAGAGTGCATGATACATGGTGCTACTCCTTTTCGTGCTTTGATGTCAGGTATTAGAGAGCCAAATGGCGAAAGTTTTACTGTTATGATTGATGGGCAACCTGCATTTATTTTTGGTTGCTGTCCTATAATAGATAATATGATAGGTAAAATATGGGCATTAGGTACATATGATATATATAAAGTACAAAGAAAGTTTCTTAAATGGTGTGTGCCAGTAGTAGATTACTTTCAAAACAAGTATTATCAGTTAGAAAATGTAGTACCTGCTGATCATGCAAAGACATTACAATGGCTAGATTACATAGGTTTTGAAGTAATAGAACAGCCTATTATGATTAATGGTTTTGCTGTTTTGCGATTTGTACGTTGCAAAGGTGAAAAAATTTTGGTAAATAAAGAATATAGCCCAGTTTGTAGCTGATAGCCCTAACGGATAACTAGATGAAGCTAACATTGGATAACTAGATAAAATGTAACTTTAACTTTTTAGTGGAGAACTGAAATGGCTAATACAATAGATACAGCCTTTATTACCCAGTTCGAGACCGAAGTGCATTTAGCTTATCAAAGAATGGGTAGTAAATTAAGAAATACTGTCCGTACTGTAGCTAATGTATCAGGAAATACAGCAAGGTTTCAGAAAATTGGTACTGGAACTGCGAGTACTAAATCTCGAAATGGACAAGTAACACCAATGGAACTAGCACATACAACTGTAGATGTAACAATGCAGGACTTTTTTGCCGCAGAGTTTATAGATAAGTTAGATGAGCTAAAGACCAATATAGATGAGCGACAAGCTGTGGCAACAAGTGCGGCGGCGGCTCTTGGAAGAAAAACTGACGAGTTGCTTTATACTGCAATGGATTCAGGTGCTAATAGTACACAGATACATGACACAAGTTCTGCTGTTGAAAAGGCAGATTTGTTAGCTGTATTTGAAACTTTTGGTACTGCAAACATTCCAGAAGATGGTGGCAGATATATTGCTATGCACCCAAAGGGATATGCTGACTTATTTAATATAACTGAGTTTGCATCATCAGACTTTGTTGGTGAGCAGAACTTACCTTTTGCAGGTGGCATGACAATGAAAGAGTTCTTAGGATTTAAGATCTTTTCTACTGCGGCTATCACAGCAGGTAAGAATATGGCATATCATACCACTGCTGTTGGTTTAGGTATCGGTGCTGATGTAAGTACAGAACTAAACTACATTGCAGAAAAAGTATCTCATTTAGCAACCTCAATGATGTCTATGGGTGCTGTTGTTATTGATAACAATGGTGTCTATGAACTTCTTGATAATAATTAAGGGAGGTTTAAATGGCTTATAGTGCAAGTGGTTTACACAGAATGGCAGGTGCTAGTGGAGTGCAGTTATTCATCTATCAAACAACAGATGCGATTGGTGCTGTAAATACAGCAGGTTATTTTAATAATGCCGCAGGTATGTTGAATGTTAGAGATCTAATAATTGTTATGGATACTAATACACCAACAACACATTTCTGTACTGTTCTATCCAATACTGGATCAGTAGTTGACGTTTCAGACGGAACTGCTGTAGCAGAAACAGACGGAGATTAGGAGTAGGGGGAGCAATCCCCCTATCTTTATATGGCAAGTACAGTAGCAAATTCAGCAATAGATATAGCATCAAGAGCCTTAGTTCTTATTGGTGCAGAGCCTATTACTTCATTTGACTCTTCTAGTACTGAAGCCTTAGTAGCAACTAATATGTATGAAGATACAGTAAGAGCCATGCTGTCTACAGCAAGATGGCGATTTGCTACAGAACAAGCAGTTCTATCTCAATTATCAGATGTTCCTACTGGTAGGTTTGATATTGCTCATCAATTACCTGCAAACTTATTAGTATTACATGGTGTAACTATCAATGATAATTTAATAGACTTTACAGTATATGGAGATAAAGTATTTAGTGATAGTACTACATCAGATACATTAGTAGCAGACTTTACATTTAGAGCAGATGAAGTTGACTTTCCATCTTATTTTTCTTTAGCACTTCAATATTCTTTAGCATCTATCTTTGCCACATCAATAGCAAGAGATGATAGGCTGATGCAACTTATGGAAACTAAAGCAAATCAACTTATGGCAAAAGCTAGAAACATAGATGCACAACAACAGACAACAAGAAAATTAGTTACATCAAGATTTATTTCTAATAGGAGAAGTTAAATGGCTAGAGTAAGAGTGCCATTAAATAACTTTCAGTTTGGAGAGATAAGTCCTTCTTTAACATCTAGGACAGATACTAAAGTATATACTAATGCAGGTGAGCAAGTAAGAAATTTCTTTATTAGATCTGAGGGGGGTCTAAAGAAAAGAACTGGTACAAAAAGATTACATAACTTTGGTAGTAATCCTGCATTTACTGCACTGGCTAGTCTTAGACAAAGTGTTAGAATAGAACCTTTTATATTTTCAGATGATGAAAAATATATAATAGCATTTAGTAATACAAGAATAGAGATATTTCAGATTAGTCCTACTGATGGATCTGTGTCATCTATACAATCAATTACTAGTCAGACATGGTTAAAAAATACAACATCAGATCCTTATTTAGAAGAGATTACTTTTGCACAGCAAGGTGATCTAATGTTTATATGTCACAACACATTTCAGACTAGAATATTAGAAAGAACTGGTCTTACTACATTTACTGTATCTACATTTAATTTTGATACATCAAGAGATGACGAAGATATATTCCAACCATATTTTAGCTTTCAACCATTAGGTATGACTATTACTGCTAGTGGCACAACTGGTAGTGTTACACTTACTACAGATGGTAATTATTTTGTATCTGGTCATGTAGGTGTTGATCTATTAATAGGTGAAACAAGATGTAGGATTACAAACTTTACAAGTGCTACTCAAGTTACTGCAACTGTAGGTGGCACATTAAGACAACAACTTGAAATAGATAGTATTAAAACTTTTGAAGGTAGTGGCACAATAAGAGTAACTAAAGCATTACATGGTTTAGCTGTTGGAGCATCTGTTACATTTGAAAGATCAGGTGCAGTAGGTGGCATAGCTAATACTAATATAAATGGTGCAAGAACTATTACTGCTGTTCCTGATGAAAATACTTTTGAGTTTACAGCAGGTGGTAGTGCGACTGCTACATCAAGTGCAATAGGTGGTGGTAGTCCTCGTATTGTTACTGGTGCGGCTACTACTGAGTTTAGTGAACAAAGTTATTCTGCTCTTCGTGGCTATCCTGCGGCAGTTACATTTCATCAAAATAGATTGTGGTTTGGAGGAACTTTAGCACAGCCTGATGGGATATGGGGAAGTAAGTCAGGATTATTTTTTAACTTTGATGTAGGTGATGCAGAAGATAATGATGCTTTAGATCTTACTGCAAATGTTGGTGAGATATTTTCTATTAGACATCTAGTATCTAATAGAGATTTACAGATATTTACTACTGGTGCTGAGTTATTTATTCCTACTGTGCAAGGTAAACCAGTGACACCTGCTAATGCACAGATTAGAAGGCAGACACCTTTTGGATCTAGTTTTGTAAAACCTACAGTATTTGATGGTGCTACTTTATTTATACAGAAAACTGGTAGTGCATTAAGAGAGTTTCTATTTACAGATGCAGAAAGTGCATATACATCTGTAGCTGTATCAGGTCTTGCACCACATCTTATATTAGATCCAGTACAACAAACATCAATCAAAGGTGCTTTGAATAGAAGTGAGTCTTATGCTTTTCTTATAAATAATGATGGCACTATAGCTGTATTTTATTCTGTAAGAGGAGATCAAAAAGCAGGGTGGAGTCTTTGGGATACACAAGGATTGTGGCATAGTATCTGTTCAGTACATGAAAGATTGTTTGTAGTCTGTGCTAGAGATGATGGCTCAGGCACTACTAAGTTATTTTTAGAAGAGTTTCAAACAGATATGCCTATGGATTTTTGTGATACATTTAGTGGTAGTGCAAGTGTATTTGGTAGTTTAACATCACACTTTAGTAATAATGCTGTAGTGAAAGCTACAAATGGTAATGATTTCTTAGGTGAGTTTACAGTAGCAAGTGGTGAGATAGATGCTAGTGCTGTAAAGAGTGGATTAAGTCAGGCATTTATTGGGTATGCTTTTACTCCTACTCTTAAAACTTTACCTATAGATGCGGCTATACAAGGTGGACCTTTAACTGGTGAGCCTAGACAAATACCTAAAGTCATATTAGATTTACACTCAACACTTGCTGTTAGTGTGCAAGGACCAAGCACAACATCAACAAGTAGAGATTTGGTTATAAGAAATACAACAGATACTGTGAGTGGTGGTTTTATGGAAAGATCTGCTGTAACTGGTAAAGAAGAGTTTAGGTTATTAGGATATAGTCGTGATCCTAGAGTTATAGTATCACAATCTTTTCCTTTAGATTTACAGATAAATGGTATGGTAGTAGAGGTGGCATTTTAATGGCAAATCCATTTTTAATAGCGGCGGCGGCTATACAAGGTATAGGTTATATGAGTGCGGCAAGAGGTGCAAAAGCTGAAGGTGCATTGACTGTTAGAAATCTTAAATCTCAAGCTAAGTATAGGCAGTTACAAGGTTTACAAGAACATAATCAAATCATGGCACAACTACAAACATTTAAAGATACAAATCAAAGTCTTGCAGGTGTAATGGGTAGAGATGAAGGAAGTGATAGGTCATTAAAAAGATTAAGAGAAAAAGCAAAAGAAAATAATGCAACTACAGTAGCTAGGGCAAATGTACAATTAGGAGCAGACCTTTCTAAGTTTTCACAACAACAACAAATGGCAACATTAAAAGCAAGAAATCTAAGTAGAGCATATAGATATAAAATGTTTAGTTCTTTTGCTACAGCAGGATATCAAGCGAGTATTACATAACATGGTAGAATTTATAAAATCAAAACAAACATCATTTATAAATAAACCAGTAGGTATAGTACAAGCTGACACTGGTGCAACATCACTAGGTAATGCCATAGCAGACTTTGGTAAAACATTACAAAATATAGCTTTCACAGAAGCTAAACGAGATGCCATTACCTCAGATATTGAAACTGCAAAGACATTACCAATTATTGATGGTAATGGTAATTTTAAGTTTGAAAAAGGTAACTTTTCAAAAGTTGGAGAAGCTAAAGCTAGATCTATATTAGAAGCAAGATATGCAAATAAATTAATGAATCTTGCAAAAGAAAAGTTTAATACACTGCATCAAGCCTATGCTTTAGATAAAGATGGATTTGATGATGCCGCTAAGGATTATATCAAAGGTCATGTAGATAGTTTTAAAAAGAATGAAATGGAAAGTTTTATACCTGCGTTTTTATCCAAGATAGAACAACAAGCTGTGTATCATAGTAATAAAATATTTAATGATGTAGCTGACGAAGAAGAACGTATAGCTATGGAAGATGTTAAAATAAATATTGAAGATGAAGTAAGAGCATTAGAGGCACTTAATTATAACTTTAAAAATCTTGAATCATATGATGATTTAGAAGAAGCTGATGAATTATATAAAGAAATTCAAGACACTGAAAACTATATTGAGTCTGCTATTACACAATTAAAAGGTAAAAAACATGGTTTGAAAGCACCTGCTATAAACGAGATAAGACGTAAGATAAAAATATATAGCACTAGTGGAATACTAAATAGAATTATAGATAAGAATCCAACTGATGATAAAGCTATAAAAATTATGGAGAATGTATTTCAAGGTAAAAAAGTTACACCAATACAAGAAGCATATTTAAGGTTAAGTAAAAATAAAATTACTTTAGAAGATATGAAAGAAATATCTAACTTAACTAAAAGATTTACATATAGTTATTCAGATAGAGATTACATTACAAGATATTTAAGTAACAGATCAGGTGATGCGGCAAAAGAAAATCTTAATCTTGCAGAAATGATTGAGGCACAAAACTTTAAAAACTTAGCTGAAGGTTTTGGTGTTCATGTAGATAGTGGCGATAATCAAAAAGGATTAAATCAAGGAATATCTATGATAATAGGAGAGCCATTAACAGTGCAATCTTTATTAACTATGGATAAAGGGCAATATGAAAAGACACTTGAATATATAAAAAAGAGTACAGTATTACCTTCAACATTAGAAAACTTATTTACAAATACTAGACCTTTAGCAATATTTGGTAATATGTCAGCAGAAGCTAAAAAAAATGCGGCTTCACGAATATATGATCTTTGGAATCAAATTGCTTATGATGCAAAAGGTAACGGAAGATATCCCAATAAGTATAAACCAACCTACGAAAGATTTAATGATATTAAAGATGTTGTTGATATTGTTGGTGCAGATGGAATTGTTGATGCCTTTGAAATAGCTACTGCTTTACCTGAAACTATAGAGAAGATGAATCTTGCTATATCTTCTTATTCTTCTGAGTTTGGTTTAGATGAAAACTCAGATGCAAAAGATGTTATAGAAAGTGTATTAAAAAGTAGTGATATTCCTCCTGAGTTTTTTGGTGATTATAAAGAATATGTTAGATATAAATTATACAAAGGTACAGTAGCTACACCAAATGGTACATTAGTACGATTAGATAAAGACAAGTTTATTTCAAGTTTAAATAATACATTTCGTAATACTATGGAAGTAGATGATGGTGTTGTTTTTTCTTTATACGGTAATATACTTGGTGAACATAATCCACATAGTTATGTAAATAAATATAAAGATGATGCAAGTCGTAAATTCTTTTTACGTCATGTACAAAACAGATTAGATGTTGAAAATAACTATGTAGAAAATGAATCAGGCGATCTTGTAGCTAATAAACGTCAACTTAATATTGGTGATAATGTAGCATTGATACCAGACTCTCGTAACAAAGGTGCTAGTCGTATGTCATTTATTGTTGCAGATATAACTACAAAGCAACCTATTATGTCACAATATGGTACATATATTGTAATAGATACTGATGATGTAGACTTTGAAATGTCTATGAAAGCAGATGAAACTAAGAAAAGAATATTAGAAAAGAACTATCATGCTACAACACTAACAGATCCACAGATAAAAGATCTTATAAATCTTATAGATAATTTAGATAATCAAGATCAAAAACCTTTTTTTCCATTCAACAAAAGATCAATGGTTAAAGGATATGGTGAGCAATTTTATGGTATAAATCCTACTCTCGATAAAGCATTAGAAGATGCAGGATACAATCCTATGAATAATTTAATAAACGATCAAAAGTTTGTATCTGAAAATATACCACCAAGAGAAAGTCCTATAGCAAAAGGTATATCATATTTATTAGATTTAGTAGGTATAGAAACTGATGCTCCATTAAGAAAAGATCTATTTGTATTTTTAAATAACCAAGATATTCCTGAAGTACAAAATACTGGAACTACAAACCCTGCTTGGAAATTTATTTATGATGAAGTTATAAGAGATCCATCTTTAAAAAAAGCAACTAAAGATCAATTAGAAAAAGTATTTGATGAAAAAGATTCTATAGATATTCAAGATGATTTTGTTCGTAATGTAAAATATGTTGCAGGGCATGAGGGATATGATGGCACAGCTTATGTAGATGGCACTGGTAAAAATGCTACTATATCTTTAGGTGCAGGTTTAAATGTTAAGTTTATAACTGATGCACAAATGGCTATGATTAGTTCCAAAGGTCAACAAGCAATAAAAGAAATAAGACAGCTAATGAAAACTGATATGAGCCTTGAAAGAATAGCAGAAGCCATAGATGAAAAGTATGGTACTATTATTAAAAAGACTGAATCAGATGCAATCTTTACTGCTAAGATGACAGAAAACTATAAACAATTTGTAAAAGATTTTCCGAACTTTGCTTTAGTTTCTGTAGAAAAACAGATGGCTATGTTAGATCATGCTTATCAAATGGGATATGGTGAGGGTGAGTTTGTTGAATATTGGAGAAATATAACAAAGGCTTTGAATACAACTAATCCTGAACATAGAGCTTTTTATTTTCAAAGAGCAGGGTCACATTTAATTTATAACTATGAAAAAGACGATCAAAATATATTTGATGGTAACTTTGTAACTGGAAGAACTATATTATCAACACAAACAGAAGATAGAGTATTTGATAGAGCATCATTGTTTGGTTTTCATGCTGATGCAAGAACACCATTCTTTAAAAGAAAAGCTAAACAAATATATAAGGCAGTAACTAAATAATGTCAGATTTAATATTTAGACAACAAGATTTTAGTAAAGAGTTTACACCTGATTCACTAATAAACTTTAAACCTATTTATAGAAGTTTAGCTAATAATGAAGGAACTTCAGATCCTACATTTATGGAATCTATGATATCAGGACTAAAGTATCAGTGGTTGCCATTAACAAATAGAACAGTAGAATATTATAATTTTTCTGATGTTGAGCAAGACCCTGCATTTGATTTTAAACAACAGATGGTTGCAGATAATACTTATGCTTATGCAGATGAATTAGCTAGATCAAAAAATTTAGATCATTATAATTATATTTTAAATGACATAAAAGCAATAGAACAGAATAGAACTATATATGATAGAGCAGGTTTTGGTGGTGCTTTAGTGGCAGGTGTTCTTGATCCACTTAATATAGCTTTTATGTTACCAGTATTCAATGTAGGTGTGAGAGCGGCTTGGTCAGCAAAGTCAGCTTTTGGTGTAGGTAAAGAAACAGCTAAGTTAGGTGCATTGTTTGGTGTTGGTAGTGAATTGATACGAGCACCATTTGATCCATTTAATACACCTGCTGAAGTAATAAGTAATGTCACAGCTAATACTGTTTTTGGTGGTTTGCTTGGTGGTGGCACTAGGGGTGTAGCTAATTCATTTGGTGCTATTAAAACAAGAATACAGAATAGAAAGAATCCTTTAAAAAATGAAACAGACATTGATACTATTAAAGGTAAATATGCAGATTATATGGGTGAAGAAGGATTAGCTAAAAATGCTTTTGATAAATATAACTTTATAAATCATTTTATACCTGCTCGTAGAATACAAAGTTATGTGTATCGTGATGGTAAAGATGCTAAAGAAGCACCTGATTATGTAAGAGCAATTCATGCAGGTGTTGCATATAACGGTGTGACACCACTAAAGAAAAACTTTCTAGGTCAAGGTGTGCAATCAGTCGACATGGCACAAACACAATATGGTGCATTAGGTTTACAAGTTGAAGTTGAATGGCGAAAGTTATTAAATGAATTTTATACTAAAACAAAAGGTACTGGTACTATCGCAGGTTTAGATTATCGTAGTACAGCTACATCTTTGAAAAGGAGATTTGGACAAGAAACAGAAACATATGTAAATCATGCTACTAATTTAAATGCAAAGCCACCTACATATGATGAATTTGCTCAAGAGATTATTGATTTATCTATATTAAATGGTAATCCTGCTTGGAGTAGAAAGTATTATGATAATATACCTGAGTTTAAAAAGGTAGGAATGAGAAAACTAGAAGATTTTTTACGAGATATAGATCAACGAGCTCAAGATGGTAACTTATTCCATGATAGAACTGTCATTAAATCTAATGTTAAAGAATTTAAAAATGAACTCAAAGATTATCCCAAACGTATTACTGCTGAAAAAGATCTAGTAATGAAAGAAATATTAAAACTAAATTTTGCACAGTTAAAAAAGAAGATTAAGTTTTATGAAGAGTATAGACCAACAAGGGCAAACTATAAGTTTCCATTATATTACAATAAAGAAATGCTTATATCTGATCCAAGTAAACAAGAAGAACTTGTTCGAATATTTATGGAACATTTTATTGAGCAAGGTAAGGTGACTAGGTGGCAAGAAGCACAAGGAAGCTATGTAGATGTTGGTATTGCTAAGACTATTAAGGGCAGACAAAATGCTAGAAAATATGCAGAAGAAATAGTTGATACGATTCTTGAGAAAGGTGATGATCCATATACTTATGGTGAAGGTATTGGTAAAGGTAAGCATTTATTAATGAGAGTAACTGATATACCTGAGTGGAAAGTTATGGATTTTCTTATTCGTGATCCAAAGATTATGACAGAGTACTCTAAGAAAATGGGATTTCGTATTGAATTTGCAAGACGTTTTGGTGATGAAGATATTGGTAGTCTTATTAAAGGTATGGAAGTTAGAATGAAAGCTGACAAATATACTGATAAACAAATAGCTGAAATTAAATCTGACTTTCTTGCAGACTTTGAAAGAGTTGCAGGGCAAATGACACGAGAGCCTCATAGATGGGATACTGCATTTACTAGAAATATAAAAAGAGTTGGTGGTATGACATATTTGTATGGTGCAGGTATATCATCATTTACTGAAACTATTGCTATGCCTATATTTGAACATGGTTTTGGCAAAGTATTCAGGGGTGTAGTTCAAGCTTTTGATGGTAACTTTGATAAAATGAAGATGAACGCAAGAGATCTTATGCACATGGGTGAAGCATTGGAGATGATTAGACCTACTGCCCATCACAGAATGTTGCATGATAATCTTAGACCAGTGCAAGTTGGTAGAGTTGAGAAAGGATTAGAACAAGCAGAAAATTGGTTTTATAAAGCAAACGGTTTAGCACCTATTACTTCTATAGGTAAATTAGTTGATGCGGCTATACGAGTGCCAAAGTTTTATGAGCAACTAAAAAACTATGGAAAGAATGAGTTTGATGTTATTGAACTTGCAAGATATGGCATTGATGAAAAGTTAGCTAAAGATATTCTTACAAAAGGTGCATGGCAAGAAACTGATACTGGTATGCCACTATTAAATATAGGTGGTTGGGATACTTCATCAAAAGCGGCAAGAGAATTAAAGTCAAAAGTAATAACGTATTTTAATACTGCATCAAGAAATACTATTATTCATGCTACTGCATTTGATAGACCAACAATGATGGACGGATTTGTTTACAAGAAATGGAGACCCTACATGAGAGCAATGGGCATAGAGCCAGACCCAAGAGCATCAGTAGGAAAAAGAGCAGATGGCACATATGCTTTTCCAGTAGCAAGACTAGAGTCAGGTACAATGGCAATGCCATTTCAATTCTATAACTTTGCATTTGCGGCACACTCAAGAGTACTTGGTGCATTGATAGATCCTGCTAAACAAAATAGGTTAGCAGGTGCAATATCACTTATGGCTATGAGTTACGTTACACTATCACTAAAGAAACCTGATTGGTGGTTTGAGAATAAAGACTATCCTGAATTATTAATGAGAGTTGTAGATCATTCAGGTGTTACTGCATTATATGGTGATTTATTTTATCATGCTTTGAATGTGGCAGTTGCTAGTGGCATACATGATCCTGATGATTCTTGGTTAAAAGGTAGATATAAAGCTGATGGGTGGGATACAGCATTTGGCTTTGCAGGTGCAAGTCCTTCTATGATTAGAGAATGGGTTGTTGGTGCTAATGATTTACTAAATGATAGAACTGAAGAAGGTATGAAAACCTTGTCTTATAATTTGCCAGTATTGCAATTATTAAGTCTTGATGATGACTTTAGATCTTTAGCTGATGAAAAAGAAAGATATAGATATTAATAGACATTTATGACAAAAACTAGTAAAGGTAAGATATGACTATAGCTTTGAGTGCAAATACACCACGAGTGAGTTACACAGTAAATCAGGGAGCAACTCAAACCTCATTTCCTGTACCATTTGTGTTTTTTACAGCTTCAACAGATTTAAATGTTTTTGTTGATGGTACTGAACGTACCTTTGATGCAAGTACAAGTAATACTTCATTGTATACTGTTAGTGGTGGCAATGGTTCTACTGGAACTGTAACAACTTCTGTCACTGGTGCTACTGGTGGCAGTACTGTTGTCATTACTCGTGATATACCTTTAGCAAGAACTACAGACTTTCCAAGTTCAGGTGCTTTTGAAATATCAAAGTTAAATACAGAGTTAGATACTGTGACTGCAATACAGTCTGATTTTAATGACTCGGCTTCACGAGCAATAAGATTGCAAGATTTTGATGATGCTGTGTCTATGGAGTTACCATTACTTGCATCAAGAAAAGGCACGGTATTAGGATTTAATGCTACTACTGGTGCGGCTGAAGCAGGACCAACAATAGCAAATGTTAATAGTTTGTCTGCCATTACAACAAATATTAATACAGTTGCAGGTATCAGTGCTAATGTCACGACAGTAGCAGGTATTAGCAGTAATGTAACTACAGTTGCAGGAATATCTAGCAATGTTACTACTGTAGCAGGTATTGCTAGTAATGTGACTACTGTAGCAGGTAAAGCATCATTAATTACATCTGATTTTGCCGCTGATATGGCACTTATTGATAGTACATTTGTAAGTAAAATGAATTTAGTGACAAGTGATTTTGTTACGGATATGTCTTTAGTAACAGCAGATTTTGTTTCTGATGTAAATACATTAGCAACGAGTGATATAGTTGCTGATCTTGATTTACTTGCTACGTCAGACTTTGTTTCTGATTTAAATGCAGTTGAAGGTATCAAAGCAAATGTTACTACTGTAGCAGGAGTTGCAAGTAATGTTACCACTGTTGCAGGAATAGCTAGTAATGTAACTGCTGTAGCAGGTGATGCAAGTGACATAGGTACAGTTGCTAGTGCAATTAGTAATGTTAATACTGTGGCAGGTGCAATAGCAAATGTTAATACTGTGGCAAGTGCTAACAGCAATATATCTACAGTAGCAGGTTCTATATCTAATGTTAATACAGTAGCAAGTGCTGACTCTAATATTACAGCACTCAATGCTTCAGGGGTAATAAGTAATATTGCTACAGTAGCAGGTGCAGTAACAAATGTTAATAATGTTGGTGGATCAATAGCTAATGTAAATACAGTGGCATCTAATTTATCAGGGGTAAACAGTTTTGCTGAGAGATATAGAGTAGCAAGTTCAGACCCAAGTTCTAATAATGATGAAGGTGATTTAGTTTATAATACTACTGACAATAACTTAAAGTTTTTTAATGGCTCAAGTTTTGTGGCTGTTGGTGGTGCTATATCTAATATTGTCGAGGATACGTCACCTCAACTTGGAGGATCGCTTGATGTTAATGGACAATCAATAGTTTCTGTATCAGGAGGTAACATTGCAATTACACCTGATGGAAGTGGTAAAGTTATTATTGATGGATTATCACACCCAACATCTGATGGTAGTAATGGTCAGTTTCTAAAAACTGATGGTGGTGGAAATCTTTCTTTTGCTACTGTCACTGGTACTACAATAAATAATAATGCAGATAATCGTATTATTACTGGTAGTGGTTCTGCTAATACTCTTGAAGCAGAAGCTAATCTTACCTTTGATGGAACTAATCTTGATTTAGGTGATAGTAAAGCAATTAGATTTGGTGCATCACAAGATCTGCAAATATATCATGATAGTTCTAATAGTTATATTAAAGAAGATGGTACTGGCTCATTACTGATTTGGTCTACTGGAACAGAAGTAAAATTTCTTGGTGGATCAGGTGCAGAAACTATGCTTGATTTGAATGTAGATGGTTCAGTAGATTTATATCATGATGGTTCAAAAAAATTAGAAACAACTAGTGGTGGTGTCACTGTTACTGGTGCTTTAACTGGTAATGTCACTGGTAATCTTACTGGTAATGTTACTGGTAATGTAAGTGGTTCATCAGGATCAACTACTGGTAATGCCGCTACTGCAACTGCTTTACAGACTGCAAGAACTATAAATGGTGTGTCATTTAATGGTACTGCCAACATAAGTTTTGCTACTGGCAAAATTGCTCAAGTTCAAAATGTTGCCAAATCAGATACATTTAGCACTAATACGACTTCAGCAGATGGTGTGCATATAAGTGGTATGCAAGTTAATATTACTCCAAGTGCATCAAGTTCTAAAGTCTTAGTTACTGTTTCTTTAGGTGCAGTAGGTTGCAGTACATCAGCATCAAGATCTTCTACGTTTCAACTTTTTAGAGGTGGCACACAAATAGCAGAGGGCGATGCTAGTGGTAGTAGACCAAGAGTTACATTCAGGAGTTGGATGACTTCTGGTGATACTAACCATGCTTTAGGTGGTTTATCATTTACCTTTTTAGATACACCAAATACAACTGGAGCATTAAGTTATAAACTACACATGAGTGGAACACATGATAGTCAAACATTTTTTCTAAATAGATCAGGAGCAGATGGTAATGGTGGTAACAATTATCAATCAAGAACTATAAGTACAATGCAGGCAATGGAGGTCTTAGCATGATACATGAAGCAATTTATGAGCTTTATGCAAATGCTTGTTCTGTAAATGGTGATACTATCGAAACAGTACAAGCATGGGATAAAGATGGAAATGAAATAACACTTAATAATGATAATGTTGTTGCTAAAATGAATGAACTCATACAAGCAAATCCTATGAAAATGTTACGAATGGAAAGAGATAGATTACTTAAACAAGAAGTTGATCCAATTATTTCAAATTCTATTAGATGGAGTGAAATGAGTTCTGATAAACAAACAGAGTGGACAACATATAGAAAAGCATTGTTAGACTTACCTGCAAATCAAACACCATCAGATGACAGTCTGTCTAATATTACTTTTCCAACAAAACCAAACTAAGAGGCAACTATGACAGAAGAAGCAAAAGTAATTACAATAGATGGCACTGAGTACAAGCAAGATGATCTTACACAAGAACAAATCGTTCTAATTAATCATGCAAGTAAATGGCAAACAGAAGCTAATAAGATAAAAGAAAACTTTGATAATGCTAATAGATTACATCAATCTTATTTGTTTGATTTAAAAGCATCACTTGCTAACAGTGATAAGAAATGAAATCAAAGCTACAGCATTTACTAGCATTAAAAGACGAAATAGCTTATTTACAAACTCAAACAGAAGGTGGTGGGAAAGGTCATTATTTTACCACAATTAGTGTGTTAGAAAGACGAGTAGAAGATTTAGTTAATGAATTAGATAAGGAAAAGTGATGGCATTTGATGCTACATTTATTTGGAATATAATTATCACATTGATAATCATGCCATTTGCTTGGGCATTTAATAAAATGTTTGCAGAGGTCAAGCGATTACAAATACTTCTTAATAAAACTAGAGAAGATTATGCTTCAAAAGAAGATTTACGTTATACATCTAATCGTATTGTAGAAACACTTAATAGACTAGAAGATAAACTAGACAAGGTGCTAAGTAAGTGAGGTGATACTGTGCTTGAAATGCTAATGGTAGCTAATAGTGCCTTCGCCATAATTAAACAAACACTCGAAAATGGAAAAGATATAGCCTCAGCAGGTAATGCGATAAGTCGTTTTGTTAGTGCTGAGGATCAGCTTCAGAAAGATCTTCATAGAAAACGTAATAGTATCTGGACTAATCTATTAGGTAAGACTGATAATGATCTTGAAGAGTTTATGGCACTGGAGCAGATACGAGTGAAACATGATAAGTTAAGAGAGTATATGCAACTTTATGGTAGAGCAGGATTGTGGACTGACTATCAAGCATATTGTGCTGAAGCTAGAAAATCTAGGAAAGAAGCCGCAGAAAAAGCTAAGAAACGTAGAGAAGAAATCAAAGATCTTTTCTTAAAAATTATTTTAATTATACTTATAACTACTTTACTTGCAGGTGTAGTAACTGTGCTTGCAGTAATAGCTAAGAAGAAAGGTATCATATGACTGCATTTATGTTGGCTTGTTATCTTAATGGTGTGGCACAAGGAGCAATCTATTTTAGAAATGTTGCTGACTGCACATTCTATACAGAGTATTTAAGTAATCAAACATATGATAGTGCTACTGGTGAGAACA
>VTLG01012991.1_pt1 | contig 30398 bp, 48 predicted proteins | sample 4694571 | NCBI WGS metagenome assembly VTLG01 (sample SAMN12604809, study PRJNA352737) | marine metagenome | biome: ENVO:00000447; feature: ENVO:00000209|ENVO:00000569|ENVO:01000036; material: ENVO:00002151; isolation source: viral sequences binned using virsorter ...
CTTGGTTCATCGTTTCTAAATTGTTTAACCAGTGCACCAGCTCCAGCGCCCGCGGCTACGGTACCAAGGCCCAGGGCAATCTTACCAGGTAGTCCACCTCTAAGTAAATTTGGATTATTTTTTAATGCTGTTAAAAATTTAGTTGCAGAATTTTTAACTTTATTAAATGATCCTTCACCAGGTGTTTTATTAACATCTTTTGCTAATTTTTCTGGGTTTCTATTAAAGGCTTCTTCAACTTCATCAACACATCCGGTACCAGTTGCAAAGCCCATTCTTCCACCGGCTGCTTTAAACGGAATACAAATTGGTCCGCCTCTTCTTGCATCGGCAATAGCTTCTTTATAAAAAGGTGTTTTTTTAATGTTTTCTAAATAATTGTCTGCAGCGCCCATAATTGATTTTTGTGTGTTTAAATTTTTTCCATAATACCCGTCATCTAATTTAGCTCTAATAGGTCCAACTTCATTGTTTATTCTATCTATCTCTATTTTTGCTTGATTTAAATTTATATTTCCCGCTTTAAGAGGTTGCAACACTTTTTGTTCTAATTCCCTGTTTGCATATCTAAATACAGGTTCCATTTTCCATGGGTTTTTACCAACACCATCGGGGTGATGGACTTCTGTTATATTAAAAAACTTAGCTCGTTTATTAATATAATTTTTATATTCTTGTTCAGTTGGGAATTGACCAGCTTTAAATCTACCTGGTTCTTGTGTAAGTAATTCTGCTCGTAATAAATTAACTTTTGTTTTGTTTTTAATTGTTTCATAATTTCCAGATGTTTCCCTTTTACTTCCAGTTTTAATTTGTGTGTCATAGGCTTGCGTAATTTTATCAAACTGCCCTTTACCAAAAACATTATCAACTTGTCTTTTAAAATTATCCCAAGTAAATTCAGGTTGTCCTTGTAATGCTGTGTCTACAAACTTTACTCTTTTCCAAGCCGGAACTCCTGCTGCGTTTGTCATTTTCCAATTTACTTTACCATCTCTAATTGGTAGTTTACCATCTGCGAATTCTCCAACTATTTTTATTCTATCTCCTCTATAAGAAGCACGATATAATTGAGACCAAAGTTTTTTTTCACTATTATTACCAAAAGGAAATCCACCAATTTTAGTAGATTCTTTTGCCATACTTCTAATGGCATTTGCATACTTTCTAATTTCAGAATCAGTTCTGTTTCTTTTTAACCATTGTTCACCATTTTGAAAATTTTTAATAGTGTCGATTTGTTCATCTAAAGTATATTTTAAATTACCTTTTGTATTTGCAGCAATAGATTTAAGGCTAACTCCTTTACCACCAACAGTTAAATTATCTATTTTTTTTATGTCGGTTGCTTTAATTAAATTTTTAACATTTAATGCATCAAAAATTGCATTAGCACTAGGCATACCTTTAACAGATCCAAGATCGTTTCTACCTAAAAGATAGTTTCTAAGTTGAAATCCAAATGCATTATTTTTACCAAATATTTTATTCCAATTTTCTGGTGTTGGATTTTTTAACCATTTTTCTAATTTTTTAAAACCTTCTTCAACACTTTTTTTATTTTGATTAATAGATACACCGGGAGCTAATTTAAAACCTTTTGGTAAAGTTATATTCTTACCAAAAATTTTATATGTGTATGTTTGATTAGGATCACGAAGGGCCATTAGACCTCCAGGATCTTAGCTAATCCACCTTCTGCTGCTTTAGGTCTAGTTCTGAATTCTATTGCAAATAATTCATCTAAAGTTTCATCGCCTCTTAATTTAGTTCCTAAAATATCTTCAGCTCTTTCATAATCAATTACTCTTTTACCCCTTACAACTTTTGTAAATCTTTCTAATAGATTGCCTGCTGCAAGTATTTCTGGAGTTGTTTCATACAAACCTAATTCTTGAGTTCTTTTAATTTTACTTAATTCACTTGGTGGAATCTTTTCCATATCAGCGACTCTAATAGGTCCTTTCATTTCAGAGAATGTTGATGTCGGTATATCATCACTGCTTCTAAACATTTTTTTATTTGGATTAAATAATTCTCCAATACCTTTAAAAACACTTTTACCAAATCTGTAACCAGCTCGACCGCCTTCTGCCATTTCATCTACAAACCGTGCAGTAAATCTATCAAACCTTGGATTATCAGGTTTTAATCCTGCAGCGTCTTCTACGTTATCCATAACTCGTCTTGTAAAAGTTATAATCTCTTCACCTGTTGCACCCGCTGGTATTGCTTCTGATATTCTTGGTCCAAAATATTTTTCAACTAATACTAATGGATCTCCAGCAATGCCGCCACCACCTTCAGTAATAAATTTTACATCTTCTGTAGATACTACACTTCCAAGTTTAGTTGAAAACGTATCATCTGCTTTTAACGCTTCTACTAAAAACTCTCTAGCACTTGCACGTTTAGCAGGTACGTTAGCTTTGTTAGATAAAGGTCCTTTCATCATTAATTTTTGAAGTTGTATTGCTAAATCACCTTGACCTTGTGCTTCTAAATTTCTAAATGTTGTTTCTGCGTCTTGAAGTGGTGCTGCAATATCATCTGCTCCGCCACGTGAGCCTGGGGGTGGTAAATCTACGTCATCTACTCTTGATCTTAAAGCAGCTAAACCTCTTGGATCTAAATCCCCGGTCCCTGTTGCCAGATCAGTGATGTTTGCTGGAGGCGCTTTAGGATTATAAAACTCATCGAGCTTTAACATATTTTCGTATAATTTACCTGCTTGAACATCGTTTAATTTGTCAGCAGTCAAATACCCCATGGGGCTTTCTAATTCTTTTAAAACTTTTGATTTACCAAGTGCGCCTACTGCTTCCATGTTAATAGACATATCAACAAAAGGCTCTGGATTCTTACCTGTACCTAAAAAAGTAATATTGGACCTGGAACCAAGGACATCACTCATATTCCCACCTAACTTGGAATATAATTTTATAATGTTTTCTACTAATTCTTTTTTAGCCATAATACTTTACTTGTCCTCTTACAATTGGATCGTCTTTGTAATCTTCTGGGTGTCGAACCAAACCACCCTGTCTAATTCGCATGATTGCCTGTGTCGTACTATCGACGTAGTCATCATGATCTCCGAATGGAAAAGAAGCGCACTCTTCCACTACTTCCTGGGCAAAATGCTCATGCATCGGGGCCCATACTTTGCCACTCTCAAAGAGCGGGGCAACGGAGTTTACTCTTGTGTGTTTATCATTTCCTTTTGAGGGTGTAAAGTTAATAACTGGGATATCCATTTGTCTTAGCTCGTGAGTTAGAGGAAGCCCTGATGCCTTGGCCTCGATTATAACCATATCAGGTCTCCAGTCTTGATACTCTTCAAGAGCCATTCTTCGAAGTTCGGGGAACTCGTACCTACCTTTAAAAGCGTTTAGTAAAATTATGTTCTGTCCGGTATCCTCTGTATTAAATACACCCCACATGGTTACAGCGCTATAGTCAGACGTTGTTGATTTTGTAAATGCGGTGTCCATAGACATTACGATATATTCTAGTTTAGGAGGGTATTGATCTTCCCAATCCATCCACCAATCTCGTTTTAATATGGCTCCTTCTTCAGCGGTTGGTTGCTGCATATATTGGGCCAGCCAGTTGGAAACGGGGATCGAGGCTTTTGTTTTAAGAAGCTCTTCTACTTTCCAAAATTCTGGCCAAACAGGTTTTCCATTTGGCAATATTGCTGGAAGTTCTACAACTTCCCATTGATCACTTCCTTCCTCACTTTGTGCTTTTAATAATTGACCGGTTACATCTTTTGTAGACCATCTAGTCATAACAATTACAATAGCTCCACCAGGTTGCAAACGTTGACGTGGACCAGCTGTGTACCAGTTCATAGCTTTATCAAAAGCTTTACCATCTGCTCTAACATCTTGTTCTTTGTGTGGGTCGTCAATAATTAATAGATCAGCACCCCGTCCAGTGATTGCTCCGCCAACACCAGCTGCAAAGTATTCACCACCTTGTTCGGTTTTCCATTTCCCTGCTGCCTGACTATCTTCTTGAAGTCTAGTGGTAAACAGTTCTTGGTAATTTTTATCATCAACCAAGTTTTTAGTTTTACGTCCAAAGTCTATTGCAAGGTCAGCTGTGTGAGTTGCTTGAATTATTTTTAATTTTGGGTTGTTCCCAATCATCCATGCCGGGAGTAAGTATGAGGCAAACTCCGACTTTGTATGTCTTGGCGGCATGTTAATGATTAGTCGTTTAATTTTCCCTTGTGCAAGGTCATTAAATTTTTTATTAATAATTTTGTGATGGGACCCCTCTATAAACTCAGGCCACACATACTTAACAAAACTTAAAAAATTTTTTGTAATATTTGGACGGGCTTCATCCAATGCTACGCTTCTTTCAAGTTCTATTAGTTTAGCGCTTTCTTCTGGGGTCAATCCCTCTAAATTTTTTGTAATATTTTCTGTGTCTTGCATATCTTAAATATGTTTTCAAAAGTTATACACTAATCGTCTGAATTAGACAATAAAGGGTAGACTTGGGACCCCTTTTTGTTTTAGGGGGTGTCGGGTTTGTGTATTGTGTTTGGATTGCTGCCTGGACCTGGTACCTCTATGACTGGGGTGGGCCCGCCCGGTCTCCCCATAATTCTGATGGGGTGGGCCCGCCCGCACTCCTGATAGTAGCCCTGCGACATTATGCGTGGGATTATGTGGGATATAGTTGTTGACAACTATATGTAGCTATATGTGTTTATTGCATATGTTATTTATCTATTATTGCATTCTCTCTTACCGTAATTGTTTTATATGTTTGTCCCTGTCGATAACCCATATCGTAAGTGTGTGTTGAAACTTTACATGGCAATTCTTTTGGCTCTCGTACTGGTGCAATGTTAATAATTTCGTTACAAAATGTTACTAAAAAATCCATTAAACAACTATGATTACAAAAGTAATCCCAAATATTGCCACCACCATTGCCAAACATACTACGACCAGTATTAACTTTTACTTTTCTAGTTCTTAAAACTTTATTGTCGCCAGTTCCTCGTACCCTCGATAGTGTTTTATAAGTATGGCAATCTGGATTATGACACCAATTATAATTGCTCATTTTTTTTATTCCTTTCAAAAGATTTATGTAATTTGTTTTGACGATCTATTGCCTCGTTAGTTCCAACAATGCCAAAGTATGCAATCGGAATTAATCCGATTGCATAACCTATGAATAATAAAATCCAGATTATATCTGTTTCCATTATGCTACTTCCTTTGTCAAGATTAGTGGCTCATTGAAATCATGTTTAACAATATGCCAAGTTATATGCTTACTATCTTCTAACAAAGTTAAAGCAGATAAAAATTTATTTGCCTCGTCTAAATTGCTAGTAAATTTCTCAACCCTATATTCTGGTTGATAGCCACTATCTTCGATCTTAAACTTTCTCATTATAAAGTATATCATTTATCCCTCTATTGTTTGCGTTGCTTTTATTGTCATTGGATTTTTTGCCATTCGCCATTGGTTGCCTTTCTCATCTGGCTCGGCGTCGCAATCCCAGTAGATGAAACAAACTACTCCATTCTTTGAAACGAATGCTTTACCAGTAGTCATAAAATCATCTGGCTTTGTCCATTGTCCATTTCTTGTAATTATCTTGCCATGCTTTTTAGCATAATAAGTAATAACAAAGTTTTCTGGTATATTATTAAGATCAACTTTATTTGTCATTTTTTCCTTTCTGTTATATCTGGGATTATATGTTAAATCCCAGATATTGTCAAGTCTTTAATTTAACCAAAATATCTTTTATCTTGGAGTTCTTTTTCGTATAATAACCTTTCAGCTATTTTTTCTGCTTTGGTTTTGACCTTTTTATTCTTCATTCCTTTTATTCTATCTGCTAGATTTTTAGGATTATAGATAGTCAGTCCAGTAGAGTTTGTTCGGATTATTTCTGCGTCATTAATATTTAATCCAAGTTCAGTAGATAATTCTATTGCCTCGTCTAAATATTTATAACCTTTTAGACCAAGTTTAATTTCTTTCATCTGGTCTAAAATAGATTTAATCCATTTTGAATGTGCAATTACAAACTTACCTTTTGCTTGTTTCCAATTAGTCAAAAACATAAACTCTTGTTCAGTACAAGCAATAGACCTATCACGACAATAGTTTCTACCAATTAAATCTAATTGATATTTTTCATTCCATTGTTTGCCATAACTCCTATCGTCGTCGCCAAGATATTTATCATTGTTGTCAACATATTTTGTTTTATGTGGGTTGTGGTCTTTACCCTCTTGTTCAATCAAAATATCTGGGTTGCAGTTTTCTTGTGCTTTAAGTTCATCACGAAATAAAGCATATCCATATGCACTATCTCTTGAATAACTATCGCTACCGCTATGGTCGTAATCCCCAGTTAATCTAAAATCAAAATGTTCTTCAATAGCTTTCTCTCTTGCTACTGGCTTGTTGTCGTAATCTCTTTCTTCAACTGTACCCATGTAATGAAAATGAAAACAACTGTCTTTTGCAATAGTGTCAACATTCTCAAACTTATCTTGCAGATATTGTGCCTTTGCAACATCATCTAAAGTATAATGTCGCCTTACAATTTTTTCTGCAATTTTCCACGCATTGTCGTTTATGTCAATCTGATCTGCTTTTAAATTGTCATAGTTTTGTTTTTCAATCGTGTCCTCTTGTTCCAAGTGTACTCGCATACGATTTGCGATTTTATTTCTATACTCTTGGTTTAGTCTTATTCTGCTCATAATATTCCTTTCTGTTTTATTTTTTTTATTTGCATTGATTTGAAATTAACACTTGACATTGGGATTGTCAAGTATTATATGGGATATATATTTATTTATAAAAACTTAAATATAACATTTAAGCAAACTTGCAGTTGGCAGTACAAAAACGCAACTGCAAGTTGCAGAACAGAAAGGAAAAAATTTTATGAATTAGTTTAGAATTATTCTAAACTAAATGGGACATGAGTTTGCAAGCTGTTGGGCAGAAACACTTGACCTAGCAGACAGTTTGCAAGCGCTGATCCCTGATCCAATTGGTGAGAACTTGATCGCAAGGCTAGCACACCGTTTGGATCTGGGATTAGTGAGCGTGGATACACCAGCAGCATATGCGCGCGGCTTCGTGTATCATAAATCGTCACTGGTCAAGACCAGTTGTTGGGTAGCAATACCTATTGGCACAGCTTCACTGTAAGGGCAACTGGTCAAGCTCCAAGCTTGACAATTGATCCTATATAATATAAGATGACAACAGAAAGGAAAAACAATTATGAGTACTAGATCAAATATAGCAATAGAATTGCCAGCAGATAAAGACGGCAATAAAAAAGTGAAAGTAATATATGTTCACTCTGATGGCTACCCATATGGCGTAGGAAAATGCCTGGTTGATCATTATAATAAATATGATTTAGCCAAAGAACTATTTAATCATGGAGATGCCAGCTACCTGGGAGATACCATTGAAGAGTGTAGTTTCTATGGAAGAGACTGGAAGAGAGAAGAAGATCCAGCCAGAGAGTATAGAGATGAGTGGATTTTTATGGATGTAATGAAAGGAGATGTATTTATAGAATATATTTATATTTATAAAGATAACAGATGGTACGTCTCAACTCAAAAACATTATAAAACAAAAGACGGATACGACAGAGGCGTTTTTATGTATTATACTAAATTTGAGCCTGTGATCATGAACAAAGACTATATTAAATACAAAGACAAACACGAGAAACACGCTGAAGTTAAGATGATCTCACAAATAGGAAACTTGCTAAGCAAAGCAGGGTTTGACCAAGACAACATTGAGATTCAGGGTGGCAAAGCAAAGAAATCAAACTAATTCCAATCTGTTAGGAATTCCATGGTGTTGCTGTACTTTATGTCATGACTGCGGAGCCATGGACCGGTCCTGGCGCTATTACTGCCGCGATGTATACAGTCGCTGGTGGGAAGAGCGCCCGGGCCTATATTTTTTTTTGGGGTGGGCCCGCCCGCGCTCCTCATGAACCGGGGCCCAAGCCTCAAGCTTGACAGGTCTCAAGCTGTAGGATATTATAAGATTATGAAAGGAATAAATTATGTTAATTAAAGAAGCAAACAAAATAACCGGCGGGCTGTCGAAGCCATCGAAGATGCCTGGACCGGCTTACAACTTGCCAGCTGTGGCATGCATCACAGGTGCGAAGCTGGTCAAGATCCCCGGCAGCGTCTGCGCTGGCTGTTATGCATTGAAGGGCCGTTACAGGTTCAGGAACGTCCAGGACGCGCTACAGCGTAGGCTGCAAGCGATCACCGGACCGCGCTGGGTTGAAGCAATGGTAACATTGATCAAGCCGCATAAGTTCTTCAGGTGGCACGACAGCGGGGACCTGCAGAGCCTGGAGCACTTACAGAATATATTCAGGATATGCAGAGCAACACCGGAGACGCAGCACTGGATGCCAACACGTGAGGCGCAGATCCTGAAGCGTGTTAAGGTGAACGAAGTCCCACGTAATCTAATTATTAGAATGTCTTCACACATGATTGACCAGGGGCCCGTGAGCTTCTGGCCATGGACCAGCACAGTGGTTCAGGACAACAAGAGTTGCCCGGCTCAGGAACAAGGGAACGAATGCAAAAGTTGTAGACAATGCTGGGATCGTACTGTAAGAAATGTTGCATATCCTAAGCACTAGTAATCATGACCCATGTATGGAGGCACCCGAAATATTACCGGGAACTAAAGGCCCAAGCCCGCAAGCTTACAAGCTCTCAAGCTCAAGGCAGCAAGCTTCCCAACCTTCCCTCAAAGGCTCAAGCTTCAAGCCCAAGTCCACAAGCTCCAGGATCAAAGATCCGGGGTACAAGCGTACCTTCCCCTTGTCCAGGGGACAGTGAACAAGAATAAATGTATTCAAATTATGTTTCACATGAAAGCTAATTTGATGGGGGGATAGAGTAACTCTATTACCTCTTGATACCTTCAACTCTACTGTGAAAAAGTTCCCACTAGGAGGATAGCCCAATAAATCAGGAGTACCAAATAAAGCCTTATTTTCCAGCCTTGTCCAGATAATTTTAGTTGTATTTCTTTTAAGCTCATTCCAAAATTTAGTTTCAGGTTTTACCAAGGTAACCTCCTTACTAAAGTTTGCCTATGATCTTTCCCATATTGTCGGTTGGCTCTTTTGTTTTTAACACCAATCGATGAGATTCTTTACTACCAATAATTTTATTTTCAAGTAATTTTATACTATCAAGGTCAAGAAATCTTCCGTTTGGTAATTCAATCTGTACTCTTGCTCCTTGACATACTGGCGAAATTAAAAATTTATCTAATACGTGTCTGAATGTCTTTCCATCTATTGTTCTACTGCTCATATTTCTAGGGTTGTAATATATCCCATATATTATATATTGCAACTATGAGTCAAGAAGTTGTCAAAAAGAAGGCACATCCAGCGGATGTGTTGACTGAGATGCAGCGAAGGTTTGCAGACTATCTGGTGTATAATCAGGGTAGGACTACATTTACTGACGCGGCATTAGCGGCTGGATATAGCCCCAAAAGAGCTAGAGTTGAAGGGTCCGAATTAATGGACAACCCAAAAGTTATTAAATACTTACGTTATAAAACTAACGAGGTAAACAGGTCATATACTGTAACTAAAAATAACTACGTGCTGAGACAACAAAAGCTTTCTAAAAAATTAGAGGAAGAAGGTAAGGCAGAAAAATGTCTTGGCTTTGAGAATCTTATAGGCAAAGCAACAGGACAATTTATTGAGACTCATCTACATGGTAATCTAAGCGACTTATCTAAATCAGAAAAATTAGATGAAATTAAAAGATTAAAATCCCTGCAGGCAGAGAGAATTGAGGGTATATCTTCTACAAAACTTATCGAAAAATCATCAGACAAGTAATTTTGTCATTTTAATAATACAACCAATAGGAAATATATTACGGTCAGAAAATGAAACGTCTTTCTCTTCATATGAAGCAAATGTCCAAACAAATTTGGAAGTTCGTTTGTAGATGTATGCATGTGTTATCATTTTGCTGCATTCGAATTTATCAAATTCTTCTGGTGATGCATGGCCTGCGTCCCCCGTTATATCCACCCACTCGATCCGATAAAAATAATAACGCTTCGACCCGATCTTAACATGTTTAAATTTTGATTTCTTATTTCGGGTCATGACTTCTGTATACTCCTAGATTCATAAAATAAAAATATATAATCTAAAATCCTAACTCTATACCCCTTAAATCGTTGGTATTGCTTGCTTTTTGATACATTTGTACCAATTGTACCAAATGAAATATGAGGGTCTTGGTACAAAAATGAACGAATAAGTATTGGTATACAATGATAATTTGATTTGTACCAATTGTACCTCACTTTTAAAAATAAAAAAAATAAAAAAAATATTTTCATAGAAAAAAGGTATACAATTGATTAAAACGCCAATTAATGGCTAATTTACTATATTTTTTCATCATTTTTTGTACCTTGAGCTTGGTTATTCTCTGGTACATTTTGGTAATATTGTTCTACCTTGCGCAAGAATTCGTGTTGATGCTTTACAAACTCCTTACCCTCGACTTCAAATTTCTGAAAAAGTAAATCTTTACTACACATTAGAATTACTCCAGACTGTATCTTGGTACCATAAACATAGTTGTGGGCCATACAATATGCGCCCAGCTGACAGAAGTAATCTTCTATCCACTCACGTTTCTTTGGTTTGTTAGTTTGTTTAAAATCTATTATGGCTGGTTTGCCCTCGTAGATTCCTACAATGTCTGTAGCACCGGCGTACAACCCTGGATAGTATAGGGTTACTTCCTGTCCCCACACCTCATCAAGTTCCCCGAGCCCTGATTCTATAATACGTTTGGCCATACCTTCTGCTTCCCGGCCAATGCTTGTTAGGTCCTTGTGCCCTGATCCGTCAATAAATGCCTCTAGATACCTGTGCATGGCTGTACCACGCATGGCTGCTAAGTCTTTAACCCTGTCAGCGTACTGCGGACCCATCCTGGCCCTCCAATCAGAAAGAGACTTTTTCTTCTCGTCCGACTGGGTCGCGGATAATATGGTCGTAACACTCGGTAACTTTTCTTTACCAACATCATAGTGTCGTTTACCCCCAATCAATGACCGCATTGACGTAGGGTATTTAAATTTATTTATTCTCTTCATAATTTTCTTTTTAACTCTTCTAAATAGGCACTATTTTCTTGGTCCCTGATTAGTTTTTCATGTTCCATGTCTTGTTTACTTTTTAAAATTTTAACGTGTTCTCTCCAGGCCCATGAGCTGATTCCACCAGCAAACCCCATTAACCATACTAAAAATTTATAATACATTCGTTTCACTGTAATCTACCTCCCCTATTTAATAGAGGCTTTGAAATTCTAATTATTCTTCTTTCCCAATCTAAACGTTTACTATCGTTTGATAAAAAATTAAATCTTTTAACCATTAATTTACATTGCTCCGGGTCTCTTACAAATTTTTTAATTTGTTCTTTATCAACTTTAGGAAATTTTAGAGCTAACTTAGATTCTAATTCAGTTAACTTATCACTTCTTTTAACAGAATATGCAGAGAATCTTTTATCAAAATTTTTAGATTCACCCACATATAAAACTCCAAAATTAAATTTAGAATACTTAGTAAATCGTTTATTAACATCAATAAACCAATAGACACTTCCTTGTTGATTCTTAGAAAACTCCTGTATCGAAGTATAATTTCTTAGTTTATGTTCTTTAGCACGAATCTTTTTTAATTGTTTTTGTCTTTGTTTTTCTTTTTTAACTTCTTCTATTAGAAGTTTTGCTTCTTCTTCTCTTTCTTTTCTTTTTACTTCTCTTCTTTTTTTAAAAAAATCTTTTAAATTTTTACAATCTTTAGGATCAATATCATACTGCCAGTAACTATCGCTGTCGTGATAATGATTAGATAAAGTTTCTTCATCTATTACTTCATCCCACAGCTCATGTATTTCTTTCCAAAAAACATAAATACCAAGATGATGGCTGTTATCATCTTCATCTAAAAGATAACGGTGAATGATATCAAAACATTTATGGATAGATGTTTGATGATATTTTAAATATAATTTTTCTATTAAATTATTTTCTAAATACCAAGGAATTTTTATTTCAACATAATCTACATCAGGGTCATGATACTTGTGAGTGTTTCTTTGTCTTGCAGATAATAATAAATTATGTAAATGTTTAGATCTAACTAATCCATTTTGCACAGCAATAGATTCCATAGTATCTACTTGAGATCTTGTATTAGCAAGTGCTATCGATATGTCTTCCCCCGCTGACTCAGGATCAATATTTTTAGTATATTGTAAATCATTAGCTCTATCTTCTATCTTGTCTAAATCGTCCTGGGTCTCTTGCCATAGACCTTTTATTTCTTCGTTGTAATGTTTCATTTCAAACATATCTATTTCGTAAGAAACATTTCTTAATATATCTACTTTAGAAGCCATTTCTTTCCTCTATCTCTTTCAATTCTTCTTCTGTTAATTGACCAGATCCCTCTTTTACTTTTACAGCAAAAGGATCCCTGTCTTTTTTATTTCTTAATGATTGTTTATAAGATTCATTAAGTTCATCTTGTTGTCTTTTTCCAAATATTTCTTCATGTCTTTTTCTATACAAATCGTTGGAAACTCTTGATTTTCCATCCCATTTTCGACCTTTGTTTTTATCAACTGCCATGTAAATTCCAGTTAAACCCTCTTGTTAATCTGTAACTATCAAGATCAACAACCTTATCTTTTTCTTCTTGTTTCTGATAATGATCTAAGATCTGTTTTACTTTTTCTAATTTCGTAATTGAGTATGGATAAATTAAACAACAAATATAAAACGCGTCTCTAAAAGTACATCGCCATTTGTATTGCATTAGATAAGGTGTGCCATCTTTACGTTTACCTTTACGAGGTTTTTTATTAACAGTACCTACTTTAAAAGTTTCTTTTATCCATTTAATTACTACTGGGTCCGTCATAGTTATCTCCATACTAATTCTTTGTGAGATAGATACTCTGTATCCTTTACCCTTATGTTTCTTTTTCTTTTCCGGTCTACGCGCATAATAAATGCTACCTTCGCCGTCAAAGAGTCCTGCAAGATAAGCTATTTCACTGTCCCTCATTTTTTATTTTCTCCTCCATTTCTGTGTGGGTTACTAATTTTGCTTTATCTAAATCTTTTAATTGATTTAATCTAACACTTGAAGCTACGTTTCCAGAAACAGATACTCGTGTAACATCTGAATAGAATGGTGCTACATAATGTTTTAGCCATGCAGGAAATATAAACATATCTCGTTCTTTTGGTTTAACTGCTTGATATGTAATGGCATTTCTATCGCCATCTCCATAAGTAAACATTAAACTTCCAGGGCCACCTGATTGACCTATATAAGCTTCCTGTTCTTTTTTTATTTCTTCTGGAACTTTTAAAAAAATTACAAAAGATAAATTATCTGAATGATCATGAGGAGGGTTGTATTCATATCGTTTCATATAGTTAACCCACAAAGATGTTAAAACATATTCTGGTCTTTGTTTATATTGTTCGTTTTTCCATCTCTCATAAGCAGCATCATATACACCTAAACATTGGGCTACTTCTGGTAAATATGTATGTATATCTTTATACTCATACTCTTCCTTTATAATCCCTGCTAGTTTATGCTGATAAGTTGTTTTACCAGCTTTTGCTTCTTCGGCACCTTTTAAAAGTTTTTGATGAAATGTTTCAGAAATTTTAAGATGCATTACACAAGGGCCCCAATTAAGCACCCCATAGGTCACATCTTTATTTTGATTTATCATTATTTTTTCCCATCATAGTTAATAGATTAGTATTTTCTTCAGCTAACCTATCTATTTCTTTACTTAAAGTTACTTTCTGAGCTTCTAACTCCAGGATTGCTGTGCCGGCTTGTCTGCATTTACCTTGCATAAACTCTACTTGTTTTTTTAATTTAGAAATAGTTTCTTCAAGATCGTGTGATCCTCGTTCAGTCATTTAAGACTACCTCCTTTACTATTGTTGTCCATGGATTTAAGTCGTAGTCTAATTTACTGCAACCTGTGAATACCATCAGCATCAACATAAATATCATCACGTTGTTCAACATCTATTTCTCCTTCCGAATCACAGACACCGCATTGTGCATGAACTTCTTCTTTTGCCAACTGGTACGGTACTCTTACAAATCCATTGCCCTTACAATGAGGACAAATTATTCTTTTAGTCTTCTTTTTTGATTTTTCCATTTAACTTCCTCACTTTCTCATTCACTAAAATATTAATAGTTTGTGATCTGCTTAGTACGGTATTTGGAACTATCTTTTTTCTTAATACATCAATTGCGTCATAGGTCTTATGTGACAACGACACATTTTTATATTTTGTTATATCAGTCATAACTGTTATACTCCTTTCTTATTATTTTTATCATATGGGATTTATCTCATTAATTACAATAGGTGTCAATGAAAATTTTATTAACTTTAATTATGTGTAGTTACGTACAGGGCTCTTGTTTGCAACCTTATGAATGGCCTGTGCAGTTTAAGGATATGTACGATTGTATGCAGGCAGGATATAAAGAATCCCAAGATAAAATGAAAGAAATTGGAAGAGCTGAAGTTAATAAACATGAAATTTATATTAGGTTTACTTGTGTACCCGCCTCTCATACTTAATTTATTATTCATACTAACCCTCATAGTTTCCGTGCACGTACTCCTATGAGAGCAAAGGCTCTACACCTCCACGGTACTTGCCGCTTCATAGGTTGCCGTACAGAGGCTAGCGCGAGGCTTTACATGGACGGAAGTCCTTTTCAAATCAGTTGCTTGGTTTAAGCAGTCAATACTTTCATCATAGTATCCATTTTTAAATAACCATGCTGCATGTAATGACAAAATTTTATTCTTCATTGTTTTATTTATAGTACCAGCCATTTTATCTACACATACATCCAATCCAGTCTCCGCTGCCATCGTTCATAATGTGTAAGTTTAAAGTATCTATATACCCTGTTAATTTTAATCTTAGTATTTCACACAAATCCAAACAATTTACATCAGCAGTCAACACTATCCCATCCATCATTTTTTTTGTAACTGGGATCAGTTGATATATCTCGTTGTTCCATATTATTAATTCCATTTATATATTCCTTTATATATTTGTACCAAAGATCTTTATATTTTGGGTCTTTAGTTTTGTTCCAAAGATTTGCTAACTCATCTATCTTCTTTTGTGTCATTTGTTCTCCTTCCAAAAGCAATTATTTTCTTGATTCCTGGTGCCTGTAGCTCTAACTTTGCATAAGGTTTCCAGGCTTCTCTAACAAGATTTAATTCAATAAGTAGATTAGTCCACTGTTTTTGACTTATGTTCTTGCTTGTTATTGTCAGTTTTCTTAAACTCATAATATCCTCCTCTCCTATGAAATACAGATAAAGCATCAACAACCTTCTCTATTTTTTCATACAACCCACCTCGATATTCTTCAGGTGTAGTCGTTTCAAGAGCAAGTAGCTTATCAAGTTTTTCTTTTGTTTCTTGAAAAGCTTTATTGTTTCGTTCAATAAGTTTATCTATCATACTTTCTTTCTGTATATATAGTATTTTATAGGATTCTTGTCAACCCTTATCTTCCTTGGCCACGATATTTTTTAAAACTTCTACGTTTATGCTTATTCATAGTTGAAGTATTTGGCCTACGTCCTTGGGAGCTACCTTTTTGAATAGGTACGTGTGCTACCTTTGCATATAGGCCTTTAGCTTTGGCCATTACCAGTCTCTAACATAAGGTTTAGTGCCATCTGGTGGATAAATTACTGGTAAGTAAGATATCTTACCATTCACGTGCTGCTTGCAATCTGCACCACACGTCATACATCTATAAAATTCTTTGGTAATTCCAACTAAAGTTGTAATTTCATCACATGTCGGACATTGTCCTGTAACTATCTCAGCTGTCCATCTTATGTTTTTTTCTGTCATATGCCTTCTTATTCTTTATCACTTTTTGTTTAAAATGTCTAAGTTGTTTTGCAATTGGATTACGTTTTTTATTAGCTTTTTTCATTCTATTTTTTCTAAGAAAAGATCGGTAGGCTTTCTTATTCAAGGATTAATGAAAGAATCTTTTTCTCTCCCATGTATACTTCTATGTTTGCCTTAGATTTTATGCATTTATAGACTACTCTATCCTTAGTGCTTTTGTCCTTCATAGCATAACGTTTAGCTTTCAAACAATTTTGTAAGCTATCGTGGTAACGATGCTCTATAATTTTATGGTCCTGTAGGAGTAAAAGTGCAAATACAATTTCAACCATTAGTGTGCTCCTGATCCGTTTCTAATTAATTTTTCAACGTCCATTTGTAATTTAGATACTTGTTCTTTTAAAAAATCTATATTAATTTTATTATTTCTCATGCCCTTCATTTCCTCTTCTACGTCCTCTAAAATGCCTGCGATATGTTCCACCAACATAAAAAGTTCCGCCTCCCCGGAAGACTGACCAAGTTCTCCACGCGGGTATTTGATTCTAAACTCTGAGTTTTGTTGTAGATCTTTTTCAAATAATTCTAATTTTGTACTGTGCTGGTTGAGCTTCTCATTGATACCGAAATAAGCCCAGGTTCCAATCGCGACCATACAGATCAACGAGGCAACCGTTTTCATCGGCATCTGTACACGTGCTTCTTCGCTTATGTTTAATGGTTTATTTGCCATTGTTTACTTCGTTTTCAAAACTTATGTCTGTACCATGATCTTTTTCTTTTTCATAAGTTCTTTTAGAATTTTTCTTTTTACATTTACATCTAGGTGCAAATAGTTTGTCAATGGCTGATGATAGATTGTCTAGCAATCCACAAAATTTTAAAATATATTTATCAATCAATAGCATTCCATTCCTCTTCGTCGTCAACCGGTTTAGGTAGTGGAAGAATAATGTCTTCGTCGTTAATGTTTTTTGGCATTAACAACTGACTGTCACCCATTAGTTTGATATCTGGATTTTCTTTTTTGTAATCGTCCTTCAAATCATCCCAATAACTACCGTCAGGCTTTTTGTTTTCAGGTATGATTATACCAGAACATTTAGATACTAGCAATGCAAAGCTAGGGTTACGCTGTAATGTAGGATTGTTATTGACTTTTCCACACATTTTCATGAGCTCTAGTTGTTGTTTAAGCTCCATATTTTCCTGTTGCACTTCCTTAAATTCATCAGTACAGGCTGATCCTAAATACTTTCTCCAAGTTAAACGTATTGACCTATCATCACTAGGGCTAGTATAATTATTAGTAGGATCGTAGTGTCTATACCTAGACTCATAGTCTCGTTGTTCGATTGATACGCTAACATCGCCAGTAGAGCAAGTATTAGTACCGTTATTGAGATAGTCATTTCTAGAGTGTGCAGGTTTTAAAAAAATTGTCATTAGACACAATAGAACAATTAATATGGCTGTAAATCTGTAATCCATCTTGGCTATCTCCATCCATAACTACCTATTTAAGTCCTTGATATCGTAGTCATGTTCTCTAACTTGATCAGCTAACTGTCTGTACAGATTTTCTGCCATTGTCCATGTAGCCTCAGCAGATGATAGTCTTGTATTAATGTCTACGATTTCTTTTTTAGCGACATCCAGGTCTCTTTCAAGATTTACAATATGTTGTTCAGATGCATTAATTGTATCAGTAAGATTAACAACATAACGGATACCTGTAAATGTTCCAACCAACACGGATGCAACAATGGGTATCATTACTATATTTTTCTTTAAAAGATCTACTAGATTCATAGGGCATAAATTAGAATATTAAAGCGCCTACGATGAATCCTGCAACAGCACAGACGATTTCTCTTCTGTTGTGTAACTGCCACACCATGAATTTATCTTTGTATTGTTTAATCATTTTTTTCCTCCAGTTCTCTAAGTTGATAATCATAACTGCCTGCTTCATGCTCATCTGTTATCCACTTAGAAGTTTTTTCAACTGACCATGTTTTACTAGTTACGAGTCGGTTAATCAAGTTTTTTGATGGGTCATTACCCATTGATGTATCAAACACTCTTAGTCTATTATTTGGCTGTATTGCATAGTTTCCGTCGTCTAATTCAATTACATGACCACATTTATGTTGATCAGGTTTTTCTGAGTAACCAAAATTTAATTCATTAAAGTCTCCGGCACACCAATCAATTGTAAATAAGTATGTTCCTTCTCTATATTTTTTACGTCTAGATATATATTTCATTTTAGATCCAGCTAATTCATAAAAGGTAGTAACAGCTACGTTGTAACTAAAACAATCCCACATCATAAGCTCATCAAGAGGAAGTTCTTTAACGTTAGGTTTTTTACAAAAGGCTGAGATAGGTGCTCGCCACCATAAGCCACCATCTTCCATCATAAAATGAAACAATGGTACTGCGTTTGGAATAGAACTAAAACCAAAAATTGTGCATTCAAAATATTTATCGTGAGAATCTTTTTGATCTCTAAGATAGTTACCTCTAACGTAACACTCTATTATGGGTATGTTTGCATTTAAATAAGCCATTAATCATTTATCTCCCCCCAATTGTCGCCTGATTCGTAGTCAACTTTATTTGGGACTTCCAGCTTAACAGCATGCTCCATAATTTCAATTATCTTTTTTGCCTGTGCGTCACTCTCAATCGACAAATCTAATTCATCATGTATTTGTATGTGTGGGACTATCCCCTCTTTATATAATTCTAGCATAGATTTTTTTGTCATGTCAGCTGCACTACCTTGAATTAATTTATTTAATGCTTTGTACGTGTAAGCTCTTCTAATCCCTGGTCCATGTTCCCTGAGTGCTTCTTCGTGTGGCAATGCTTTATGCATACCAAATTGATTTGGCTCCCACAGATGAAACCTGCATAGTCTGCCAAGTAGAGTTCTAATCTGACCACGATCTTGTGCTCTGTTAGAAGCTTTCTCCATAAGTTGTTTAACAAACGGCACTCTCTGGTGATAAGTATTAAATAATTCTGCAGCTTTTTCTTTAGTAACACCTAATTCTGCTTGAAGTTTAGCTTTACCCATTCCATAAAATAATCCAAGGTTAATTGTTTTTGCTTGTGAACGCGGTATTTGAGCCATGTCTGCTACTGTTTGGTGAAAATCTGCACTTGAGTCTGTGTTGTATGCATCTATTACATCATACACTGAGGGTAATTTATATAGTGATGCATAGTGTACTACTAATCTTGGCTCTTGCTGTGAGTAATCAAACACTCCCCATTTACAACCTTCTTCAGGTATAAATAATGATCTAATTTTTGGTCCTAGATCTTTGTTTCGTGCAGGAATTTGTTGAAGGTTAGGATTCTGATAAGAAAATCTTCCAGTTACTGTGCCTCCTCCTGCGTTTCTAAGTTGATTTATTTCTGCATGTATTCTTCCTTTATGTTCATAACGTAAAATAGAATCAATAAAAGTTGTGTGAGCTTTATTAATTTCTCTTGCTTGTGCAATCATATTTACAACAGGATGCTTGTGTTCTTGTAAAAAGTTTTTTGTAAATGATGGTGCTTCTGTTTTTTCTGTACGTGGATACTCTAATCTCAATACATCAAATACATTTGCAATAGACCTTGCTGCCCAGATCTGTGTATCAATATTGGTTTCTCCTTTTATTTTATGTAGTAAATCTTGTTCAGCTTTTTTAAATTCTGTTTTCATTGCGTGTGCTCTTTCAATATCTACACGCACACCTTTAAATCTCATATCAACCAGGCACGGAAACAAGTCAGATTCTAAATCAAATATGTCTTCTAAATCTTGATTAATAATTTCTTTTTTCATTTCTTGCCAAAGACCAAAGGTTACTTCAGCATCTCTTTCTGCATAAGATCCAACATGCATAGCAGGTAATTTGTACATTTCTGCTTTAGGATCAATGCCCCATTCTTCTGCAGCTTCTGCCAATGCCGCTTCATTCTTACCATAACCTAGGTAATGCCATGATAAACTATTGAGGTCGTATCTAAATCTATTCTCATCAGTTACTGCTGATGCAATCATAGTACATGCTATATCGCCATTAATCTTAAAGCCCATAGCTCTTAACCAACAGACATCGTAAATAGCATTGTGAAAAATTTTTGTTGATGGTGCTTCTAATACATCCTTTAACCAAGACAAGACACGCTGTCTATCCATGTTACCACCACCTTCGTGAGCAATAGGAAAATATCCTTTGTAATGTTTTGTTGCAACTGCAATACCAATAACTTCTCCATTACCAATAACAGAGCCAGATCCTTTCTTTATTAAATCAGGATCTCTTGTTTCTAAGTCTATTGCAATTTCGTCAACCTGACGTAAGTCTGGAAATTCTGTAGGTTTAACCCATTCTGTCTGTGCTTCGAACTTAGGAATTTTCATTGTAATCCCTCTCAATAATCATTTCTAAAAAATGTATTGCTTTCAATATATCTTCCTTTCCATTCTTATCACGATGACGAATGATGTACTTTATAGCACAACCTTCTGGATATAGCAATTCATTCTCAACTACAAATTTACTTGGCTGTATTTTATATTTTTGATAATGTGATCCGCCGTGTTGTTTATCCCAAACTTTCGATGTCATATCCTCTATCCTCCCTTTTAGCTGTCATTATGTATAAATTTTGTTTTGTACGTGTTACACCCACATACCAAACCCTTTGTTCCTCGTCATGTTTGTCTTCGCCTTTCTCTACTGCTTCTCTAATTGTTTTTGTGTTATCTAAAATTAATAAAACATTTGTAGCCTGACCACCTTTTGCAGAATGAATTGTAGATAATTGTACCCGCGCATCTGTATGTAAATTTTCTCCCTGTCTTAGCATTTCTCTAATATATAAACATTCATCTGGATTTGTTTTAAAAACATCATACCATCGTTGAGTATTACTAAATCCAAATTCTGTTAAATCATAAAGTCGTTCTTCTCTTAAAGTCTGGTAAGATTGAGTGCATTCAAAAATATCTTTTACTTCACTTAAAGATAGTTTATCTCCTTTATTTTGCCATCTTGTGTAGTTTAGAATGCTTCTAAACAGTGATGTGGTAAAACTTTTTCTTCCTTTATATTGAAAATAAATTCCCATATCTTTTAAAAGAGGTTTAAGTTTTTCTAATCTATCATTAGTTCGTGCTAGCACTAACCAGTCTCCTGTATGTAATGGTGCATCTTCAATTGATGTTATGTGATCCACTCTTCCTTCTTCGTCTCTGGCTTTCCATTTCTTTTTAACTCTTCGATTATCTGGAATTCTATCTAAAATTTTATCTGCTATAGATTGCACAGTCCTAGGAACTCTGTAAGATTGTGGCAAAATAATGTCTTTTTTAGCTTGTATAGCTATAAATTTAAGTACATCTGCACCAGCCCAGCCATAAATAGCTTGATCATCATCGCCAGCTAGTATAACATATTTGGAATTTTCTCGCAGAATATCTACCATTTTCCACTGTATTGGAGATAAATCCTGAGCTTCATCAACAAAAACTACATCATATTTTGGACACAATTTAGCCACATTAAATTTTTCAATCATGTCTGTAAAATCATACAGTTTAAAAGAATCTTTGTAGTTGTTTAATTCTTTTTCTAAAATATGTAGTAAATTTTTTTCTAATTCGTAAGAGTACATTCCAGTATTGTATTCATCTTCAATAGAAATTTCTTTAATTCTAGCTGCATTTATTAAATTAAAATACTCACTATTAGAATCAACAAACCCTGTGTTTTCCTGGCCATTAGAATATATAGTCACTTCAATACCTAATTTTCTTCCTATATCTTCGTAGTGTTCATCCTGCATAACCTGTGCCTTTTTCATACCTAGTCTATTAAAAGCAAGAGAGTGAAGAGTTCTAAAGTTTTTTAAGTCTTTTTGTTGTAAGTGTTTATATGCATCTAACATTCTATTGGTAGCTTCGGTTGCTGCCTTAGTAGTAAATGCAAAGTAACCAATCTTATCCAAAGGTGTTCCCAACTTATAAAATGTTTTAACATAATTAATAAGTTTAGTTGTTTTCCCTGTTCCCGGAGGCCCGTATATTTTTCGACTAATCACATTATCTCCGTCTTATGTTTTATTTTAGTATGGTATATTGGTACTTCTTCAAATGATTTTACATTTATTTGTACTACGTTCTTGGTAGAAGAATTATATTTACCAGACTCTTTAGACGGAAATCTTTTCTGGTCCAAGAATTGTATTTCACATTCCCTGTATGTAGTCTCCATAATACGTCCTGTTTTTTCTTCTTTATATTTCCAATCTTTAGCTCTTAATCTATCATAAAACTTTTCAAATTTAAAAAATGCATACTCACCCTCTATTAATACTGATCCAGATTTAAACGCTGCGTCAGTAGATGCTTTAGGTCCATTTATTTTTGCGTGTAGTACATCATGTAATTTTTCTTTAGGCGAAGTTCCTATAGGTGGTTGCACTGCTTTTTGTGTTTTATATAATTCATCCATTACCGTTTGTTCTTCGTCACCTTTAATAAGTGGCGGTAAAAATCCTGCAGCTTTTGCTATTGCATTTCTACGTTTACGTTGGTCATTTAAATGTTCGATTGATTTACAATGTACTGTTGCTGTTGCGATACCATCTGGTTTAGTGACATCAAATTCGTATTCAGGCTCTTCAAAAATTTCTATCTTTCTTAAGTTGGTCAGTATTGGATACGACCCTTTGGATCCGGCCAGTACCCCAAATCTTTTCTTAACACAGATACCTTTCTTACAGAAATCAGCTAGAGGACTTTGTGTACAGGTATATCCCTTGTCAGATCTTTTCCAAGATTTTAACTTAGCACTTAATATTTTATCGTCCCAGGCATTTGCATGTCGTTCTTCAAAAAATTTAACTGGTGCGTTCTTAACCTTTTGTTCCCAACCATCTGGATATTTCATTTTAGCAAACACATGATAGTTGTACATAAATCTATCCTTACCATCAAAACCTTCTTTGTTAGATACTTTTGATATTTCTGCTAGACATGGTGGGCCGTCTAACAAATCTCCATCAATCCCCTCGTAAATTTTTTGGTCTATGTTTTCTGTAATTTTTGTTAGGTCTTCTTTAGAAACTAAGTTAGCTTCCAATACTTGTAAAAACTTTTCAATATCAAAGGGTGTCCCATCTACATTTAATGCTCTTCGTTTACCACCATAATAAGGTAAGTTAATAAATTGTCCTGGTTTTAAGTTCCCTGTTTCCTCGTCCGTTGTTAGTTCGGTTTGTTTTGGAAATACTTCACAGTCTGGTTTTAGTTTGAATAATGGTAATAGATTACTTAAGAAAGATTTAACAGCTTTTGCATCTGTAAAATGATCCATGAATAAACATAAATGTAGACCACCACTTTTAGATTCGATAGGTATTAGAGGTAATTGATAATTTTGTATTACATCTATAAAAAATTTTTTATTAAAATCGTCATAGTCTTTAGGGTCAACATCTATAACCCCAAATCTTACTTCTTTATTTTCATTACAGGGTTGAATTCCTATTGATAAATTACCCTTTATATGAGCTTCGTAAACCTTATCAGTTAAAGGCTCGTAATTCCATCTGTATACTGGCTTTTTCTTTCCGCTTTCTGGGTCTACAAATGCCTTCGGATCGTCGAAGTCAGCTAGACCATACGCTGCCCTATAGCCATCAAAATATTTTATATATCTTTTATCCATAACTTGTCGTGTGGGCCACTCAGTCTCCCTCCTGGCCCACATTGTGCACTCATTCTCTTAGAGAATTAGATAATGCTTTGATCCTTTGGTTTATCTTCGCCATGTTTTGCTTTGACACTTCCTTTAGAAATGTTTTCAGAAAACGATTTGGCTTGTTGATAAAGCTGTTGATCAGTTATGGGTCCAACCTTACTTACTTCCCAACCAAACCAAGTGCCTTTATCATTTGACATTTGAGTTGTTTTTAGTCTGTAAATATGGCTAAAAGATGCCGGTGTAAATAAACCGTTCTGCCCTTTTAATTTAATCCCTGACATCATTGAATTCCATTTTCTACTAATTTTTAGTTGAGTAGATTTCATAGATATCAATGCAGTCGATGGACTATCGCCTGTGATTATTACAAAATGCGATGCAGTCTTTTCAATATAATTACCATTAGGTAATCTATCTTTATAGTTTGCATCCGGTTTTGTTTTAGACATGATATCAGAGGAAGAATCATAAATTGCAACTGGTGCACCTGGTCCTTCTCCTCTATCTTTCCATTCGATGTATTCAAGTTTATAAAATGCAGGAATGACATCTATGCCCTTCACTCCATCGTATAACTCTCCAGAGACAGAATTGAATATCATTCCTGGCTCTGCACCTTCGACATACTTACCATCACGTTTGTTAACTTCTGGTGAAAGTTGTCCAAGGATTTTAAGAAAAGGAAGAGCTAGATCTTCTTGACCTATTTTGCCCAGTCCTTTTGCTGCATCATCTTCAAACATATTTGTTGGAAGTCCTGCAGTCTTTTTCTCTGCTACTTGATTCATGTTTATTTGTTCCTTGTTATTTTTGTTCTGTTGCCCGTGAACAGGTTAAAAAGATCAGAGGGCATCTCTTGTCCAGACTCAAGACGCTCCCTGACCAATGCTTTAAGTGTCATTGGCTCAACCTTTAATTTCTGGATAGGTTGATACCCCTGACCTTGCGCAAGGACAGCATATTGCTGTGCCTTGTTATCTTCGTCACGACCGAAGGCAACAGTGATTTCATTTTTTATCAAATCACCTAGGCCGTTATCTCGAAGCCATTTAAATGCTTCTTCCTTACTCTTTGTAGGAATAGAAGCACCGTAGACGGGTTTTACTTCTACCGAAGTTCCGTCTGCTAATTTTAATGTAGAGATGTTCATTTCCTGCATCATTGTAGGAATGACTTCTCCTGAAACTAGTTCTACTTTTCTTTTCAGCTCTTTTAGTTCCTCTTCTTTTGCAACTAATTGATCCTCTAGCTGCTGTAGTTTTACAACTTGATCAGATAATTTTTTGGCGTCATTTGCACCATCCAAATCTGCACGTTGGTCTTGTTCAAAGTCAATACTATTCATCTATTTTTCCTTTCTCGTTTAAATTAATTTCTATAGGATAATAAATTCTATCTTGCTTATCCCATTTCAATAAATTGTATTTTCCATTTGTAAATTCAGAAACTATAGAACATGCAACCCCGATGATTGCAGGATCCCCAGTTAATAATAAATAATCTTTTGTTGTATAGTCTTTTAAAAGATTTCTTAATTTAAAAATTAACGGTCCAGGAGAAAAAATAATTTGAGAAAATTCTGGTAAAAGAAATTTAAATTCCCCAAATTTAGAGGCACTCATAATATTTATCTTCGGAGTACCAGCTTTTGTACCAGGTAATTCCTGTAATACATAAACTTTTGCTTTCTCGGATTTTATACTTTCTGACATTGACAAACAATATAAAGATGTTTATATTAAAGTCAATACAGAAAGAAAAAAATATTATGGACTATAAATTTAAAACAAAGCCGTACGCTCATCAATTAAAGGCGTTAAAGCTTTCTTGGGATAAGCCGTACTTTGCCTATTTTATGGAAATGGGTACTGGTAAATCAAAAGTGCTGATAGATAATATTGCTATGTTATATGATAGAGGCAAGATCAACGGTGTTCTAATTGTGGCACCAAAAGGTGTTGTTAAAACATGGTATGAACAAGAAATACCTACACATATGCCAGATCACGTAGAACATACTGATGTTTTATGGCAGGCTATGATCAATAAAAAACAACAAAAAGAACTAGATAAATTATTTGTACCTGGGGAAGATCTTCATATTCTAGTTATGAATGTAGAAGCTCTTTCAACTAAAAAAGGTGTTGAATTTGCAGCTAAATTTTTACGTTGTCACAGAACAATGATGGCTATTGACGAGTCTACAACTATCAAAAATCCAGACGCTAAAAGAACTAGACATATATGTAGTTTAGGAGAATACGCTTTATATAAAAGAATATTAACAGGATCTCCAGTTACAAAATCTCCTTTAGATTTATATAAACAATGTGAATTTCTTAAAAAAGAATTATTGGGTCATACGTCTTATTATACGTTTAGAACTAGGTATGCAAAAATGAAAACTGCTAATTTTGGCGGTAGATCAGTACAAATTGTAATAGGTTATCAGCATTTATCAGAATTATCTGATAAATTAAAACCTTTTTCACATAGAGTTTTAAAAGATGATTGTTTAGATTTACCTGAAAAAACTTACATAAAAAGAATAGTTCAATTAACCCCAGATCAAGTTAAATTATATAAACAAATGAAAGTTTTAGCTCTTGCTCAAATGAATGGTAAAATGATGAGCACAGCTACTGTTCTTACTCAATTAATGAGACTACAACAAATTACTTGTGGACATTTTACTGCTGATGATGGCTCTTTTCAAGAAGTCCCATCTAATAGGCTACCTGAATTAATGGATGTTTTAGAAGAGATAGAAGGAAAGGTTGTTATATGGGCACATTGGCAACGAGACGTAAATAGGATAATCCAGGAGATATCTAAAAAATTTGGCGAAAATAGTTTTGTAGATTATTACGGATTAACACCTATGGGCGATCGTCAAGCCAATATAAATAAATTTCAAGATCCAAATTCATCAGTAAAATATTTTGTAGGTACTACTCAAACAGGTGGTTATGGTATTACATTAACTGCAGCTTCTACCATGATATATTATTCTAATGGTTATGACTTGGAAAAGAGACAACAGTCTGAAGCAAGGATAGATAGAATAGGACAAAAATATCCTATGACCTACATAGATATTATGTGTGAGAAAACTGTTGATGAAAGAATTGTTAAAGCTTTAAAAGAAAAAGTTAATATTGCAACTCAGATTATGGGGGAAGAATTAAAGGCATGGATATAAAATACGAAATAGAACCTGTATTTAAAATAGAATTTTTTAAAATTAAATGTATTGATTTTAAAAACAAAAAGAAAAAAATAGAAAAAGTATTAGAACAATATCCAGAAATGCCTCAAGCTAATTTTGGTAGTAATAGAGATAAATGTGATATTAACATAGATTTTAGAAAAATATTTAAAGATGAGTTTCGTTTAATTGAAACTAAATATAATTCTAAAATATTATTACAAAGAGTTTGGTCTGTTGTTTATAACAAAGGTAATTATCACGTGCCGCACAATCACAGCTCTACTGGTTATTGTGGTATACTTTATTTAGATATGAAACCAGATTCACCTAAAACTACTTACATACAACCTTGGAATAATGAAAATGATAAAAGTGTCTTGTATACACCACACGTAACATCAGGAGATATAATGATAGTACCACAATATTTATGGCATTACACAGAACCAAACAAAATTAAATTTAAAAAAAGAGTTATATCTTTTGATTTTAGTTTATAACTTTTCCTTTACCCCATTTCATCTCAGGTAGTCCGTTTTCGTAGCTTTTCCCGTCGTAAGTTAAAACTTGTTTTCTGTTCGCACCTTTTTCATTATAGCTGACGTGGACCCAGCCGCCTGCTGGATCATCTGGTTTATAAAATTCTAAAATCAATTGATCGAAGTCACAATTGTTTTGTATCCAATAAGCTGTCTGAATATTGGGCACGCCTGCTATTTCGAAGTCGACCGCCTGGCCCTTTGCATGTTGTGACGTTTTTTTGCTGCCGATCGCTTCACAAAGCGCCTCGGAGCGGTAGCCAGAGGTAACAGTAATGGGTTTATCAAAGTGCGCACGAACCGGTTCCAAAATTTCATAACATACGTTCTCCAAGTTTTTAATATCACCTGCTCCTGGTGAATTGTCAATTCCTTTCCGCGTTGCGGTCATTGACTTTGTCATCTCTTCAAGTTTAAAGTGTTTACTAAGCTGCATGATTTTTTATTGTAAGATTAAAGTGAATATAACATACCCCATACCAGTAATCAACGCTCCAGTAGACACTAATAAGATACTTTCTATGCGATTAATTTGACGCTCAAGCTTATGTATCTTATCATGAGTCTGCTTTTGCATTATTCTGCAAAGCTTCTCGTGCTCTTCTATTTTTTGTAGTGCATTTTTAGCCATTTGGAAATAGTAAACGGATTTTTTGGTCCATTGTCAAGTTAGAAAATTGATTAGCCACTTGTGTTTGTGTTAAAACAGATTGATCAATTTGTGGTAGATTTAATGATGTAGGTGTGATAGGCGTGTCCTCCATTATTGGCATTAAAGGATTATCTATTGATGGAAATACTGGTTCATCTAAATCTATTGTTGTTAGTTCACTATAAATTTCATTTATTTCAGGACCAGCTTCAATAAAAGGGTTTTCTAAACCAAGTTTTTCTGCGTTTTGAGCAAACGCCACTCTTATTTCATCTGAGGGTAAAAAAGGTCTAAACCTTCCTTCTTTTATAGCGTTGTAAGCTGTTGTTCCTACTCTATCAAAAGCATCTCTAACTTGTTGGTCTTCAAGCCCTAATATTTCACCAGCTTCTAAATCTAATTTCATTGTTTTTTGAACATTAAACAAAGCTCTGTTTGCATTTATAAAAGAATCTACAATAGCTCTAGGCTCAATTGGCCCACCTCTTAAAGTTTCTCTAGTAAACAAAGATCTAGAATCCCTTGTTCCTTTTTGAAAATCTGCAATTTTAAAATTTATAACTCGTTCTGCATTTATATCTACAGGTCTAAAACCAAACAGTCCTGCAAACTCAGGACCAAAGTCATAAGTTTGACCATACTTATCAAACTTACCTTTAGTAATTACATCAACCTCTTCAATTGATTGGTCCATTCTTTTTAATTGGTTAAGTGAGAAAGGCATTTGTGCTTCTACTAAGTGAGCCATAATTTTACTAGCTTTGTCTCCGGATGTATCTTCCGGATTAAATACTTGGAAACCTTCTCTTGTTCTACCACCTCTAATTAATATATCTGTAACAGCTTCTGTCCAAATAGATTCAGAAATAAATGGTGAGGCAAATTCTTTCATAGCTTCAAACGTACCACCAATAAAGTCATTCATAATACCGTCGTTATCTTTTTCACCATCAGCCACTGAATTAACAACAGTTTGTAGTGGTCTAATTAATGTATCGTATGCATTAGCATGACTAAAATCTATGTATGCAAAAGAACCATCTTTATTTTTAATTGGTAGTAGTGTTGAGTTTCTAGACCAGTTAGCAACGTATCTTCTAAGTGCATCTCTTTCGTCATCAGTTACATCATATAATGCTCCAAACATTTGAGATACACCATATGGTACCGCAGCAACAGTTGTAGTAAATCCAAATAATCTTGTGTAACCTGTTCTTTGGAATGGTTTTAATCTTTTACCATTAACAATTATTTCTTCATTAATTTCTTTTAATGCTCTACTCACAATGTTTGTACCTGTTCTTGCTATTTCTGCAGGAAACGATACGAAATTTCCAATAGGTAACTTTCTTAAACCTTTTATAAATTCTGATACATAATCATAGTTTGGTATATTGTTTCTAACTATGTCTGCTGCTTGCTCTTCTAAATATTCTTTTGTTAATCTAACTTCTTCGCCAGCTGCATTTTTAAAAAACTGTCCTCTAACCACACCTACTCTTTCAAATGCTTTTTCCATTCTTTTTTGTTCCATAGCCCATGATGCTATTTTCCAAAAATCATCTTCAGCTGTGTATAAATCTTGTGATACAGACTTTAATTTAGATAATGGTTTTAATAATAATCTCATACCTTTGTCAGATGTCATTGTTTCACCAAAGTTTACATCTTCCATAAGTCGTGCAAGATCCCCAAGTCTAACGTTAGAGTTTACAACTCCAAGTTCTAACAATCTTTCGTACAATTCATTCTGTTGTCTTGTACCTTTTAATGGTGTTTGTAATGCTTGGTAAGCTTGTTTAATTGCTGCACCATCTGGTACAATACCATTAGCTGTAGCAAAAGCTCCGGCACTTACAAAGTTACGCATGTGTGTAACAGGGGATAAAATTGTTTTAGCAATCTGTGATGTAGCTTTAGGATACAATACTAAACTTTCATACATCTGCGCTAAGAATTTATTATTTTCTGTAGACATTGATGTTTGTTTTAATGCATCTGCAACACCCGGTCTTGCATACAAAGGATTCTGTGCATCAGCAAAAGGATTAGTTGCACCTTTACTAATAGATAATTTACCTGATGGATCTATAACTTCTATTTTTTTAAAGTCATCACCAAAAAATTTTATAGCAT
>VTLG01015656.1_pt1 | contig 30395 bp, 48 predicted proteins | sample 4694571 | NCBI WGS metagenome assembly VTLG01 (sample SAMN12604809, study PRJNA352737) | marine metagenome | biome: ENVO:00000447; feature: ENVO:00000209|ENVO:00000569|ENVO:01000036; material: ENVO:00002151; isolation source: viral sequences binned using virsorter ...
CTCAGGTAGAGGATATTAATAATCTAGCCTTAGACTTTGTAGAGACATCATTACATAGACTGATAGCAGATGGTAATACCTCAGCTACTATATTCTATCTTAAATGTAGAGGTAAGGGTAGAGGGTATATAGAGAGATCTGAATTAGACATCAGTAGTAAGGATGAGCCTATTAAGATAGATATAAAGATAGATGGGATTGACTATTAATCCTACATTTACTGATAAGCAAAAGCTAGCATTAAAATATCTATTTGATACTAATACTAATGAGATATGTTATGGAGGCTCAGCAGGAGGAGGTAAGAGCTTTTTAGGATGCGCATACTTATTAATGATGAGTCTAAAATATCCAGGTACTAGACATATTATGGGTAGGTCAAAATTGGAGAGTCTTAAAAAATCTACTCTTAATACATTTTGGGAGGTATGTAAATTATGGGGCATAGAGAGTAAGGTCCATTATACATATAACGCTCAGTCTAATATAATTACCTTTTTTAATAAATCAGAGATTATACTAAAGGATATGTTTGCGTATCCATCAGATGCTAATTTTGATAGTCTAGGCTCAATGGAGCTAACCTCTGCATTTTTAGATGAGGCTAATCAGATAACAGAGAGAGCTAAGATGGTACTATTATCTAGGCTAAGATATAAGCTAGATGAGTATAATTTGACTCCATCTTTATTACTAACCTGTAATCCATCAAAAGGATGGCTATACTCTGAATTTTATAAGCCAGCAAAAGAGGGTACTATTAAAGATAATAGGAGATTTATACAGAGTCTAGTAGATGATAATGAGTATATCAGTAAACATTATAAGACTAATTTAGAGTCATTAGATGAGATAAGTAAACAGAGACTATTATATGGTAATTGGGAGTATGACGCTACAAAGGATGGACTAATACATTATGATAGTATATTGAGTCTATTTGAGATTAAAGGGATGGAGGGAGAGAGGTATATATCAGCAGATATATCAAGATATGGAGAGGATAAAACTATCATTTGTCTATGGACAGGGATGCATATAGATAAGATAATTACTATAAATAAGTCCTCATTAACTGAGGTAGCTGATAGGATAAAAGAGCTACAGAGAGAAAATGATGTATATACTAGAAATATAGTAATAGATGAGGATGGCATAGGGAGCGGAGTAGTGGACATGATTAAGGGATGCAGAGGATTTATCAATGGTAGTAGATGTCTAAATAAAGAAAACTACCAAAATCTAAAAACTCAGTGCTATTACTATATGTCTGATTATATCAATAAGGGCAGAGTAGGTATTACTACAAATAATATAAAGGTAAAAAATAACATAGTCCAGGAGCTAGAGCAGGTAAGGTCTTACAATATAGACAAAGATGCTAAGCTACAAATAATACCTAAGCCTCAAATAAAGGAGATTATAGGCAGGAGTCCTGATTATGCTGATGCTATAATGATGAGATTTTACTTTGCTATAGATGCTAACTATGGTAGGTACTATGTCTATTAATACGATTATAAACTAAATTACTAATTTTTCTATTATAATATATGGAGATTAAAATTAAAAAGGGAGAGGATACAAAATGGTATAATATGCCTAATACATGGGATGAGATACCATTAGACAAATATATGAAAGTCATGGACTACCTGACTAATGATAAGGTAGATAAACATACCAGGCTAATAATGATGATACATCATTTAACTAATATACCTGAGTATGATTTATGGCATTTACCTATGCCTGATATTACTGCTATTAGCGCGCCATTAACTGTTATGATGCAGGGAGAGGCTAATCAGGAGCTAAAGCATATCATTAAAGTAAAAGGTAAAAAATATGGATTTAATCCTAGACTAAGAGATATTAGTATGGGAGAGTTTGTAGATATAGAGAGATGCGTAAAAGATGGTCTATATAAGAATATGCATACTATGCTATCTATACTATATAGACCTGTAGTAAAAGAGGATGGAGATAAATACTTAATAGAGGAGTATGAGCCATCAGATAAGCGAGCCGACCTATTTAGAGATAATCTAAAAGTGGATGACTTTAATGGGGCATCAGTTTTTTTTTACACTTTAGGCTTGCAACTTTTGGAAACTACAAGCAAATATTTGAGACCGGAGATAATGAGGGAGAGACTAAAGCTATTGAAAACAAATGGGGATGGTACGAGGTTATCTACAAACTAGCAGGAGGTAAGGTACATAGATTAGAGGATATTACAAATATACCAGCCTTAGAATGTTTTACATTTATGGCATATCAGCAGGATGTTAATAGTAAAGAGGAGGTAAAAATACAAAATAAATAAGATGGGTATAAGACATAAAACATATAGCAATACTTTAGATACCTTAGTCTGTCTATTAGAGTCTCATAAGCAGGTAGAGACCATAACTACAGGAGACATATTTGATATAGATTTGGAGAAGCATAGTAAATATCCTCTAGCTCATGTAAATATAGGTAATATAGATTTATCTATGTCTCAAAAGACTTTTAATTTTCAGGTCTTTATAATGGATATATCAGATGAGGATAATCAGCAGTATGTATTAAATGATACTATGCAGATTATGTCTGATCTGATAGCATTACTAAAGCATGGAGAAAATACATATACATACAATGCTCAAGCGGGAGAGGAGCCTAGATATTGGATAGATAATGACTTTACTTTTGAGCCATTTACAGAGAGATTTGATAACACATTATCAGGATGGGTATGTAATATAGGTATCATAATAGAGAGCGTATTAGATTCATGCGATGTACCTATAGATGATAGTATAGTATGTATAAAATAGAGATAGGTAAATGGATAATAGAATTAAGATTTTTTAATATAACAATAAAACATAAATAAATATGGCAACACTAACAACAACTATTACAGAGACAATTACTATAAATTCTCAGCAGAGAGGGAGTACTAATACTCAGACAATATCTAGTATAATAGATGCATTTGAGAGAGTAGTAACCTGTCCGGCATTACAAACTACTACTATAGCTACATTTGCTACTAATGTATATGATAGCGTAGGAGCTATAGATGCTCAGGGAGTAAAGTATTGCAGGATTACTAATCTATCTGAGACAGCTGATATGGAGATAGCAGTAGTAGGAGCAGCTACATTATACCAGGTACATATACCAGCAGGATACTCCCATATAATTAGTAGGACAGATGATTATATGCTAGCAGAGGCTGATACTAGTCCATCATTTGGTACTATGGCAGATGTAGCATCTATACAATGCAGACCTACAGCAGGCTCAGATATATCAGTAGAGATATTTATAGCTAGCATATAATGGCAGGTAAATTATTTGGTCTCAAATATGATAACTTAGACAGATATTTAGATAGTTATGCAAAATATATACTAAGGCAAGCTAGACATATATTAAAGACTAGAGAGGATACAGGAAACCTATCAGGCTCATTAGATTATAGTATCTATAAAAAGTCTAAAGGATATGATATTAGATTTTTTAGCGCTGCCTATGGAGACTATTTAGACAAAGGAGTATCAGGTAATCAGGTATCCAGGTCATATATAGGTATGGATGGTAATAGAAAACAGAGCCCATATAGATTTACCAATAAGATGCCTCCTGTAGATACATTAGTTACATGGATTCAAAGTAAAGGGATGCAAGGTAGATATAAAAAAGAAGCGTCAGGAGGTAAGGGAGGTCAGTTTATGAGTCATAGGTCTTTAGGATTTGCTATAGCAAAGAGCATACAAAAAAAGGGATTAAAGGGATTATCATTTTTTAGTCAGCCTATATCATACTCATTTAATAAATTTCAGGATGAGCTAGAGGCTAACTTTGCAAAAGATTTAGAGGCAGGAATGAGTATAAAAATATAATAAGATGGCATTAACAATAGAGCAAAAACCTAAATATCAATTAGTACCAGCTAATAATGAGATAATTTTTACTGTCTTTGATGGATTTCAGACAGCTAATAGAGTAAAAGTAAAATACATAGCAGAGGTATATATAGAAAATACATCAGGAGGGATAACAGCATCTATATCTGCAGATACTCCTAGAGCTAAATTGAGAGTCAGTCCTAATAATGCAGGAGCGGGTATATTTGATTTAGGACCTATAGCCTGTAATTATGTAAGTCCTGATTATTTAGGAGGAGTAGTACATAACTCAGGAGCTAATACATCTAAATATAAGAGTACATCATTCTCAGATACTACTCCTCATCCAATACATTTAATAGATAAATTTAGTACTAATCGTACATCATGTAGATTTATGAAAGTTAGATTTAAGGTAGAGAGCGCGCCTAATATAACAGGAGCAGTAACTATAGTATCTAGTAATAGTGCTACCTCTGAGGAGATAGTATTATACAATGGATATATAAATGATGATGAGACCTTAAATTTAGATAGTAATGGAGACTATGGGTATGCATTAGATTTAAGCGGTATGGATAGAAATTTTATAATGAATGATACTACTGCTAAATTTCTAACTAATGCGCCTACTACTCAATATATAAAAGAAACTGACTATATGACTATGCCATTTTTTAGTCAATATGATGAGGATTTTGTAGTAGGAGCAGGAGGCTCATATCCATCTATAAATCTAATTACTTATCTATTTTACAATAGCTCATCAGTATTAATACAGACTACTAATAAGAGTATCAGCTCAAGCAATGGAGGTCATGCCGGTAATATGGGAGATAGTAATAATAGGATGCAGTTTGCAGGATGCGGACCAGCTAATATAAATGGAGGAGGTACAGGGATACCAGCTACCTGGAGCTATTATACAGCTCAGGCATTTGCTAATGATAGCGGTAGTAGCAGTACTGCAGTAAGTACGCTATATACATTTTATAAGCAGGATGATGATTGTAGGTATCCTACTATTAGATTAACATGGCTAAATAAATTTGGAGGATGGGATTATTATAATTTTCAAAAAAAGTCTATAAACACATTTACAGCAGAGCGTACTACATATACTCAGCTTAAAGGAGAGTGGAATAAATCAAAATATGAGCATCATGGGTATAGAGGAGGTAAAAAATCTTTTGTAAATAACATTACTCAAAATATTACTCTAAATACAGATTACATTACAGAGGATGAGGCTATATGGCTAGAGGAGCTATTTATTAGTACTGATGTATATATAATAAAACCTCAGCAGACAGACTATAATAATGAGGGATACATTAATAAATATGTAGAGCCTATTACATTAAGTACTGAGGAGCATATACGCAAAACTAAGGTAAATGATAAATTAATACAATATACATTTGATATAATAAAAACTAAAAACCGCAAAACACAAAGAGTATAATGAGCGTACAACTAATAGTCTATCCTCAGGTAAATCCTAATGGTACTTATACCTATACATCTACAGCTAATACTAATGAATATGTAGGAGACTATGGATTAAATGGAGCATTAGCAGGCAGTACTACAGCATCTAGCGCATCTAATGCTATAGCAGCAGCTACTCCTATTATTAATGCATGGAAAGTATGGACTACATCAGGTAATACTATGCCTTTTTTTCAGGGAGGTATATTTTCAATGTTAGCTACCGCAGGCTCATATAGTAAGACAGGATTATACCAGCTAATAGACAGCCTAGTACCTGGTATAAGTTATGAGATAACTATTACTTTTAGTAGTAGCAGTAATTTAGCATCAGGAGCAGAGATAATAATAGGAAACTATACAGGAGCTCAGACAAATGTAGGAGGCTCAGGATATAATACATTAGGGAGTAGTATATTTATAAATTATAGTCCTACTGCAGGTACAATAATTACAGAGACATTTACAGCTAATAATACTACAGAGCTATTAATGCTAACTTATAGGAATGATGCAGCAGTAAGAATATTGATAGATAAAATAAGCGTAAGGGAAACTCAGACAGTAGAAAACTCTATATATACAGACCTTAATGATGGTCAGGTAATAGTAGATTTATATGAGGAGACATCTATACCATTAACATTATCAGTAGATGAGTTCAAAAATGCAGCAGAGAAGCCTACCAGCTATAGTAAATCATTTAGCCTACCAGCTACTAAAAGGAATAATCAGATATTTGGTAATCTATTTGATGTAACTAGGAGTACTAAAGATGATTTATTTTCATTTAATCCATATAAAAAAACTCATATAATCCTAAAAGAAAATGGATATAATATATTTAAGGGATTACTAAAGCTAATAGATATATCAGAAAACGCAGGAGAGGTATCTTATAATGTAAATTTATTCTCTAAAGTAACCTCATTAAAGGAGTTATTATTACATAAGACTTTAGGAGATATAGATTTTTCTGAGCTAGAGCATACTTTTACAGCTACAAATATAGAAAACTCATGGACAGGAGATTTAGATCTAACTAATCCATTATCATTAAATACCTATGCAGGTACATATTTAGCTACTACTACATCAGTATTAAAATATCCTTTATGCGATTGGACAGGAAACTTTACAATAAATAGTAATGGTAATGGATTTTCTATGGAGACATTAGAGGATGGATTTAGACCATGGCTAAATGTAAAGTATTTAGTAGATAGAATATTATCAGATGCGGGATACTTTTATGATAGTACATTTTTGAATAGCGACTATTTTACTAATTTATATTTAGATTTTAATACCGGAGGTCTGACTCATGGAGGTATTTTAGTAGTAAAGCAGGGTACTGATAATGGAGTGCATGCTAACGATAATTGGACTGCAGGATATACAGGATATACTAATCTTAAATTTGCAGAGAATATTAATAGCGAAAAATTAAAGTCTCAGTATTGGACTAATGACCATACATTTACTGCTACTAGAAATAATCAGCAGATTAGCATAACATGGGGAGTAGTACTAAAAAATCATGCAGGCTCATACAGGTCTATATATATTAGGATTAGAAAATATAACGCAGGAGGAGCAGCAGCAGGTAATGTAGCAGGTAGTTTTGTAGCAGTAAGTATAGGAGGTAATGATTTATTTACATACTCAGGTAATGCTAGTTTTACATTAGATGATGGAGAGTATTTGCAAATGCAATTTGTATCATCAGGTAATGATGATGATGTACAGCAGTGGGATGAGAACGCAAATAGCTTAGATTATTGGAATTTTTATGTAATAGATGAGAATATAGATGATTATAAATTATCTAATAGTCTAAGAGGTAAGATGCCTCAATGGGATTTAATGAGCGGTATTATAAAAATGTTTAATCTAATAGTAACTGAGACTCCTCCTACATCAGGCTCATTTAGTATAGAGCCATATAAAGATATTTTTCAGCCATGGACTGACTCTAATCATGTAGAGATTTTAGATTGGACTGATAAGGTAGATGCTCAGGAGTTCAAATTAACTCCTATACCTACATTAAAAAAGAGACATGTTTTTACATATAAAAAAGATAGTAAGGATTATGTATCAAAAGAATATAGCGAGGTCTTAGGAGGATATTTATTTGGTACTCATACTAGAGAGGAGCAGGATAATGATTTTGTATCAGGAGAGACAAAAATAGAGCTACCATTTGCATCTACTATAGACAAACCTCTATTTGGTACAAGTCAATTTACAAGCCCGGCTATATTTGCTAAAAAAGGAGAGGATAATTTTGAGGATTTTGAGAATTTGCCTAGGATTTTACATGATAACGGAGTACATGCAGGTCAATGGGGAGGAGATGGATTTTCAAGTCCTATACAAAATCATGCTACTGATAGATTTAATAATCAATATTATTATTTACAATTTACTCATTATGAAAATCCTATACCATCTACAAATATTGAGGATAAAAATTATAATTTTGGATTATGCCAGACTCTAAGTAATCCTATAAATATACCTACAGAGACATTATATCATACATACTGGCAGCCATATATAGATGATTTATACGATAATGATACTAGAGTATTAAAATTAAAGATAAATTTATATCCATCTGATGTCTCAGGATTTAGATTTTATGATATGATACGCATAAAAAACAGATTATATAGATGCAATAATATTAATTATAGACCTGGAGATATATCAGATATAGAGCTAATACTATTATAATGGAATATAAAAAAGGATTTAGAATAAAACCGGATAAGGTACAGGAGGATGGAGTAATACTATTTACTGATGGTACTAATGATAATATATATGCCTCAGAGGTAGCATGTAAAGCGTATGGATACAATTATAGCGGAGGACTATGCAGAGCATTTAAGCCTAATGCTAATTTAGACAAATTAGTACATTTAGGAGCTAATAATGTATCTGATAAAAATATACCAGCTGATGCAGTATTAGATGGAGATAATACTAGGATTTTAATAAATGGAGAGGACCATATTATAGAGCAAAGCATAAAAAATAGTACGATTTTATCAGGTAGAGGAGGTAAGGCTAGAGCTCATGGAGAGTCAGTATTAGCAGCTCAAAATCCTGTACCATTATTTGGACCTTATGCTCAATGTAGTATAGTAATGCTAAATGCTAGTACTACAGATAATACATCTACTACTATGACTAATCAAATACATACCTCAGAAGCTACAGGTATAGCGACAGATTACATACCATTACCTAAAAATAGTATAGTAGGTATAGAGATGTATATAACTAGATTAGAGCTAGGAGGTAGTAGCGGTACTGCAGGTAATTACTCATATAGGAGGCAGCAGTCATGCGTAAAAATAGATAACTCAGCAGCAGGTACATTTGTAAATTTTAATACTAAGAATATAGCTAAAATAGGAGTTAATGGTACTATGGCTATGACCGGAGCTACTCTAGTAAATTTTGATGGAGATGAGATTTATGCATTATCAGTAAATGTAGCTGATAGAAACAATGTTAATAACGCATGGAGCGCTATATTGTATTTACATATAACAGAGACAGCTATAGAATTATAAAAATAAAAGATTATGGCAGGTAGAGCAGTAGTAGAAATAGAAATGCAAGACGCTAAAGCGCAAAACACTTTAGGAGGTCTAAATGAGAAGCTAGGCATATTAAGAAAACAGATAGAGGGAGTAGAGGTAGGTAGTAAAGCGTTTAAGGATTTAGCTACTGAGATACAGCAGACTGAGAGTAAAGTAAAGACGCTTAATAAACAGATGGAGGGATTAGAGCCGCAGCAAAAAGCGGAGGCATTTCTCAAAATGGGCGAGGGAATTGCAGGAGGATTTGTAGCAGCTCAGGGAGCTATGACTTTAATGGGATTAGAGAGTGAAAATTTAGAGAGAGTACAGGCAAAAGTACAGGGAGCTATAGCTATAGCGATGGGAGTAAGGATGATGTCTGAGGCTGCATTAATGGCTACTACAGCTAAGAGGGTAGCATTAGAAAAAATAGCAATAGCTCAGACTAAAATGGGTATAGCGGTAAATAAATTAGCAGGCAAAGCTGCAAAAATTTACGCAGCAGGATTAAAATTAGTAGGTATAGCAGCAAATGTATCCTCTAAGGGTATGAAAGTCCTAAAGATAGCTATTATGAGTACAGGGATAGGTCTTTTAGTAGTAGCTATTGGTACTATTGCTGCATATTGGGATGATATAGTAGAATTTGCTACAGGAGTATCCTCTGAGATGAGAGACCAGCTAGCGTCTGCTACAGCTGCAAAAGACGCTGCCTTAGAAAACATGGAGGCTACAGAGGGCAGTACTAATCAGCTAAAATTAGCAGGTAAGTCTCAGAGAGAAATACTACAACTAAAAATGAAAGATATAGAGGCTGCAATTACTGCATCTGAGATAGAGATGCAGAGACAAAAATCAGTTAATGAAAGTCAGTATCAGACAGCTAAAGCAAATAAAGAGATACTACAGGGATTATTAGCGTTTTTAATGGCGCCAATGGATGCTATAGTATCCTTATATAATGATATTGTTTACTATATACCAGGAGTAGAGCAGGTAAGACTGCCAAGCGAATGGATAGCGGATAAAGTCTTTGACCCGGAGGGAGTAAAAGCAGAGGGAGAGGCATTAATAAAGGAGATGGAGGGGAATATCAATAAACTAAAGGAGAAACATGCAGGATTTCAATTAGAGGTAAATGCTATAGATAAAGCAGGCTCAGACTCTAGGTCTGCAGCAGCAGCAAAAGCAAGAGAGGAGGAGGTACAAAGACTAAATAAATTTTTGCAAGAGATGCAGAAAGCCTATGATGAGGCTCATTTAACTGCAGAGGAAACAGAGTTAAAAGCAGCTAAAGCTAAATATGATAGATTAATAGCAGAGGCTGAGCATTTTGGATACTCTACAATAGAATTAGAAGCAGATAGACTAGCAGCTATTAAAGAGATAGAGGATAGATACGCTCAAGAGAAAAAAGATAAGATACAGGATATATTAGATTTTCAGACAGGTGCTAATGAGATGGACCTTATAAATGCAGAGAGAGAATATGATAAAAAAATAGAATTAGCTGAGGAGCTTAATATGGATACTACAGAGCTATATAAATTAAAGGAGCTAGAATTACAAAGGATTAGGAATGAGCATGAGCTAGCAGAGCAGGAGGAGTACACTGCATTACAGGATGCTAAATTAGAGGCTAGGGTAGCATTTTCTGATGGAGTAGCCTCTATAATGACTGAGATGGTAGGATTATTTGGAGAGGGTACAAAAGCTAGTAAAGCTGCAGCCTTAGCAGAGATAGCAATTAATACAGGAGCAGGATTTATGAGCGGATTAAGAATAGCGCAAAAATCAGCAGACGCTACAGGACCTGGAGCTATGCTAGCGTTTCCTATATTTTACGCTACTCAGATAGCAGCAGTATTAGGAGCGGTAAAAAAGGCTAAGTCAGCATTAGGAGCAGGAGGAGGAGGAGCAAGTCCGCCGCCTGTACCTAAGGCAGCGCCTCAAAAATCAGGAAACTTTACTCTAAAGGCATCGGGATCAGGGGATGCGGGTATAGCTAAGGCTTATGTAGTAACTGATGAGATGTCTGATAGCCAGGCTCAATTAGCAGATATTAGGAGGAGGAGTACAATATAAAATAATTAACAATTTAATCTATTATAAGATATGAAACCTAAAAAGACAAAAAAGAGAAAATACTTTGATATAGTAGAGCTAGTTATATCAGATGATAATGAGGATTTAGCAATAGATGCTATCAGTTTAGTATCAGAGCCAGCTATCCAGGAGTCTGCAGTATTTTTTAATAAGCAAAAGAATAATTTAACACTAGCAAAAGAGACAGATGAGGAGAGAGTTTTAATTTCGCCTGCCCTCATCCCTAGCAAGGCTATATATCGGTATAATGCGGATGAGGATAAGGATTTTTATGTCTATTTTTCGGAGGCTACTATACGCCGCGCGTCTGAGATGTTTCTTAAATACAATAAACAGCATAAAGCTACCTATGAGCATGAGAAGCCTATAGATGATGTATATGTAATGGAGTCATGGATTATAGAGGATACCAAAAAAGACAAATCTACTCTTTATGGATTTTCTTTGCCTAAAGGTACATGGATGGTAAAAATGCGTATAAACAATGATGAGGTATTTTCAGACCTAAAAAGCGGTAAACTTACCGGACTGAGTATAGAGGGATTTTTCGTATCAGCTATGCAGCAAATGGCTAAGGCTAAATACTCAGATAATGAGGTATTAGAAGCGTTAGCAGAGATATTAAATATTGAAAATCAAATATCTAAATAATTAATCTATTATACTATATAAAATCATAAAAAATCATGGATATAAAAAGTCAAATTTTAACAGCATTAGGATTATCTGCTGATGAGGCAGTTAATTTAGAATATCAAGCAAAGCTTGAAGATGGTACGATTATCGTATCTACAGCGGACTCTCTTACCGCCGGTAGCGATGTATCAGTATTAACAGAGGATGGCAGTACCATGCCTTTGCCGGCAGGAGAGTATAAGACAGAGGATGGCATAGGATTTTCAGTTACTGAGGAGGGAGTAGTAGCAGAGATTTATGAGGATGAGCCAGCTGAGGAGCCAGCTGAGGAGGTAGAAGCTAAAAAAGATGAGGAGAAAAAATATGAGGATGAGGATGCAGCGCCAGCTGAGGAGGTAGTAGAGGAGGTAATAGATGAGGTAGGAGGAGCAGTATCAGAGGTAGCGGCAGCTATAGATGAGGCTACAGGAGATGAGGTTACTCCTGAGGTAGCAGAGCAAGCTGCAGAGATAGCAATAGCAATTATAGAGGAGAAAGTAGAGGAGGTAGCAATGTCTAAGCAAATTAGAGTTATTTTACAAGCTACTAAAAAGGAGCTAAGGTCTCTAAAAACTCAGTTAAAAAAGACAGAGAAAAAAGTAAAAGAATTAGCAGAAATGCCAGCAACAAATGGTATAGAGCTTAATAAATTTAATCAGTCAGCAGTACAGGAGCTTAGCAAAGCAGAATATAATAGATTAAGCAGTAAAGATAGATTTTACTATAATCTTAGTGTAAGTAAAAGATAATAATAACTTAAAAAATATAAAAAAATGGGATACGATATTACATCAAATTATGCGGGGGAGCATGCCGGTCAATGGATAGGCAGCGCTATGCGTTCTGCAAAGACATTAGAATATTTAACGATTTTAGAATCAGTTAAATTTAAGAGAAACATTACAAAGGTAGCAAATAGCGGCATGATTAAGGATGCTACATGCGACTTTACAGATGCAGGTACATTAACATTAACAGAGAGAGTACTTAATCCAAAGGAGCTACAGATAAATGTAGATTTATGCAAAAAGGACCTTTTACAAGATTTTGAGTCAGCACAAATGAAGCCAGGAGCATGGAATAGAGATATGTCCTCAGACTTTGCTACATTTGTAGTAAGTCATTTAGCGGATACTATTGCAGATTGGATAGAGCAGGTTATATGGACAGGTAATGATGGAGACCCCGGCTCAGTAACAGGGATGCTAACTGTCGGAGGAGTAGGTACAATAGATGCTGATGCAGCAGTAGTAGAAGCTGATAACTCAGGAGGAGCAGGTACTGCTCATGATGCATCTAATATAGATGAGAATTTAGGTCTTATTTTAGCATCTGTACCGGTTACTTTATATGGTAAGGAGGATTTATATATTTACATGGGTACTACAGCATATAGATTATATATTGAGAATCAAGCAACTGCAGGATTTCAAAATTTATACTCTATGAATGATGCATTTACTCCTATGTATAATGGAGTAAAAATAGCACACTGCCCGGGAATGCCAGCAGATAAGATGGTAGCAGCTCAAAAGAGTAATTTATTCTTTGGTACTGATTTAGTATCAGACATGGGAGGACCTGAATTAAGACTTTTAGATATGTCTGCTTTAGATGGCTCAGATAATGTAAGAGTAGTAGCTAAGTTTACTGCAGGAGTACAACATGCTCAGGGAGGAGACATAGTAAGACAAGACTAATTATTAACTTAAAAACCTAAAAAGAAATGGCATGTAATTTAACGAAAGGGAGGTCAATTTTATGCAGAGACTCTATAGGAGGAGTAAAAGCAGTTTATTTTGCTCAGCATGATGAGCTAACATCTTATACAGCAGCCTCAGGAGAGGTAACCGACTTTGATTTAGGAGGTAATGACGCTTATAAATATACTCTAAAAAGAGGTACTGCAGGAGTTACTGAGACAATTAACGCAAACTCAGAAAATGGTACAATTTTCTATTCTCATAGTGTAAATATAAAACTCCATAAACTTACAAAAGAGGACCAGAATCAGATAAAACTTTTAGGACAGCAAAGACTAGTAATTTTTGCAGAGCTTAATGAGTTAAATAGTACAGGTAAAAACATTGTTTTAGCATGCGGACTAGATAATGGTATGGAGCTATCAGCAGGTACAAATGTCTCAGGAGTAGCATTAGGAGATATGAATGGGTATGATTGGACTTTTGAATCTCAGGAGCCTAATCCAATGCAAATTAATGAGGACTATACATCATCTCCATTAGACAGTACAGGATTTAATATAGGTAGTATAGTATAATCATAGTACTAATGTTTTCATATATTTAATTAAAAAGGGAGGCTTTTGCCTCCTTTTTTTTTACTAATTTAATAAATTAAAAAAATGTATAAATTAAAAAAAGAATATCAGGGAGTAGATTTACATAAAAAAGGAGGGATTATTAGGCTAGACTTAGTGAGATCAGGGGATGTAGAATTATTAGGATTAGAGCGTTATTTTACTAAAGAAAAACCTAAAAAATCTAAGCCTACTGATAAAATAAATGGACTATTAGAGTAAATAAAAATAAATAGTCATGTTTTCTATTATACTATATGATTAATGGAATTTACGGGCAGACTATTAGTACATTTTTAAGCTTAGAGGAGGCTAGGATTAATACAGCAGTAGCGACCGCAAATATCAAATACTTAGTTAAATTTACTAATGATTTAACAAAGGATATAAAATACTGCTATCCGCATTTATCAGCAAAAACAGACCGGTCTATTACATTATCAATAAGCCATAATATTACAGAGGATATATTTAGCGGATTGTTAAATTTTAAGCCTTATGGCTCATGGACTTATGAGGTATATGAGGTATCATGGATAGGTAGCATGACTTTGACTGCATCTACAGCGCCTGAGACAGAGACAGAGGTATTAGCAGTACATAATGATAATGGAGTAGTAGAGGGATTAGTACATAGAGGTAAAATGAAAATACAGGAGACAATAGGTAGCGAGCAGATACAATATACTCATCATACAACTAATGAAACAAATTATTTATATACAGATTAAAAATTAAAAATTATGGGAGATACAACACAAGAATTATTATCAGAGCAGTTAGGTAAGGGAGGAGTAGAGATAGTAGTATCAGGTACAGGAGCAGTATCAGGTAAGGACTGCTATGCGGTACATTTTCCGGTACAGAGCGTAGTAACTAACTTAGATACGGGCTCAAATGTAAGCGGTACAGATGCAGGTCTGCATACGACTTATGCTGCAGGTACGACGCTATACTTAAATATTACAGCTATTACAATTAGTAGCGGAATAGCATTAATATACAAAAATGATACTCTATAATGAGATTAGGGAGTAATAATGTATGGAATCCTACTAAAGATGATGCAAAATTTTGGCTAGGTCATAATAGCGGATATACCTTAGATGGAGCTACTATAGAGCATTGGGCTAACTTAGCTAGCTATGGGGGCAGATTTAGCCAAGTTACAGAGTCTCTTAGACCTGTAAGGCAGGTATCAGAGGGAATAACAGGAGGAGCTTTATTTGATGGTACAGATGATTACCTAGCAGGTACTCAATTTACATTAACAGGAGAGTTTACTATAGGAGTAAAATTGAAGATACTTGATGAGGTTGCTAATAATGATGTATGCATAGGAGATTTAACTACTGCAAATAATTTTATTAGACTAAATTCAGTTACACAAATAGGGATAAAGACTACAGGTAGTCAAAAGACTATAGATAGTAATGAGGCAGGAGAGCTATTTAATGAGAATGATACTAGAGTCCTAGTAATAGGTAGAGATGGTGCGGACTTAGTAACGGCATGGGTAGATGGGAATAAGCAAGATGATACAGAAACCTCAGCAGGAAATTTTTTAATAGATGGATTAGGAGCTAGGAGCGGACCGGCTAATTTATTTAGCGGTATTATATATGAGTTTATAGTATTTAATCAGAGCTCAGATGAGTTATCAAAAAACCTATCAGAGCATCTAATGGCATTAAAAATAGATTAATATGGCTACAAAGAAAATCAAAAAACAGATACTAAATGTAGATTTGAAAGCTCAGACAGCGCCTACAATAAAAGAGAAGCGAGGGGCTGATTGGATAGAGTACTCAGGAGACAACTTTCCTAACACATATCCATCCTTTTTATTAGACTTATATTACTCATCTGCTACTCATGCAGCGGTAATCAATACTACAGCGGAGCTAATTGCAGGAGAGGACTTAATAATAGATGAGACAGACAATATAGAGGCTCAGACAAAATTAGAGCAGTTTTGTAAATGTCCTAATAGTAAAGAGACTTTACATGAGTTAGTTAAAAAGCTAGCATTTGACTTTAAGCTGCAGGGAGGGTATTGTCTTAATGTAATTTGGAGTCAGGATAGGCAGTCTATATCAGAGATACATCATGTAAGTATGGAGAGAGTAAGGGTAGGTACTCCTAATGAGTTAGGTAGGACTGATAGCTACTATGTGTCTGCTGATTGGAATAATACTAGAGAAAATGAGCCGGTAAGGATACCAGCCTTTGACTCTAATAATCGTACTAGTCCTAGTCAGATATTATATACAGGTAGCTATAGTCCAGGTATGGAAGCATATTTTTTACCTGACTACCTAGCCGGTAATAATTGGATGCTCATAGATGCAGAAATTGCGGAGTATCATCTAGCAAATATACAAAATTCATTCTCAGGTACATATTTTGTTAGTATGGCAAATGGGATACCTACAGAGAGAGAGAGATTAGAGATAGAAAACTCATTAAATAATAAATTTACAGGGAGTGCCAGTGCAGGCAAAGTAATTTTAACTTTCTCAGATGATAATACTAGGACTCCTGAGATAACTCCTATACAGATGTCTAATGCGGATAAGCAGTATCAGACTTTACAAACTCTTATACAGGCTAATGTACTTACAGCTCATAGAGTTACTAGTCCATTATTAGTAGGTATTAGAGACTCAGGAGGAGGATTAGGTAATAATGCTCAGGAGATGACTGAGGCTTTTGATTTATACCTTAATAGCGTAGTAATAGGATACCAAAAGCAGATATTAAAGACATTATCTAAAATCTTATCTATAAATGGTATAGATTTACCTTTGACCTTTGTACAAGCTAAGCCTGTATCTAATAAATTTACTATAGATGATTTAAGAAGCGTCATGACTACCTCAGAAATTAGAGAGGAGTTAGGATTACCTGAGCTAGAGGAGGCTGATGATACATCAGATGAGGAGACTACTGCATCATCTGTAAATGAGAAAATAATAGAGGATGCAATTAAGAAAAAAGATAAGGTCAAGCATTCAAAGGTAAATAAAGTATTACAGGATTTTATTAATTTAGGAGAGGAGATAGATGAGAGTAAATGGGAGTTATATAGCGATACTGAGGTAGAGGATGAGATAGAGGATTTTGATTTTCAAGCTGACCTACATAATTTAACTAGAGTAGAGTTAGTAAGTACAGGAGGAGCATATCCTGAGGCTAGGAGTCCTGAGGGAGATAGGACTACAAAGCAGGAGGATTATAAAGATGATTTATATAGAGTAAGATATACCTACTATGGACCTGGAGCAGAGAGAGATTTTTGTAGAGCTATGAAAGGAGTCTCTAAAGTATATCGTAAAGAGGATATTATAGCTATGGGTAGCGCAGGAGTAAATCCAGGATTTGGACCTGGAGGCTCAGATAATTACTCTATATGGAAATATAAAGGAGGAGTAAATTGTTATCATTCATGGAGGAGAAAAATATATGTATCTAAAAAAGGTAATATCAGTAATATAGATGAGATAGTAAGTACAACAGAGGCAAGGAGTAGAGGAGTAAATGTAGCGTCTGATAGTCCTATAGTAGCGACGCCGCCTATCTATATGCCTAATCAGGGTAGATTAAAAAGTTAGATTATGAGTTATGTATTATTTATATCAGAGGAGAAACTAAAAAACTCTACAGCTATCGGAGGAGCGGTAGATATGGATTTCATTTTACCATACTTAAAGACCAGCCAGCGGATTTATCTTGAGCCTAAGCTAGGTACAGACCTATTTGAGGCATTACAGACCAAAATAACCGCAGGTACTCTTACAGGTACTTATAAGACGCTTACAGAGGACTATTTAATGGATTGTCTAGTACATTTTGCTTTTTATCAATGTTTACCATTTTTAAGAGTACGCATATCAAATAATGGGATAGGAGTAAAAACATCAGAAAACCTAACGGCATTAACAAATGAGGAGTATAAAGATTTGAGACAGGAGATTATTAATACGGCTGAGTTTTACTTAGAGAGAGCCATAAGATTCATGAAAGATAATACAGCTAGCCTACCTGAGTACTCTACAAATAGCGGCTCAGACCTTAGTCCATCAAAAACATCATATTACTCTGGCTTAAATTTAGAGAGTCAAAAGGATAAAAGGAGAGGATTAACATTAGATGATTTTTTAACATCAGATTTGAGTAATTAATGAGTAAAAGAAATAAATACAAACCTAAAGCTAAAAATGAGACAGCCTTAAAAACATATATAAAAGATGCCAATACAAAGAGTAAAGCAGGACATAGGAGAGGTAATACTATTAAATAGCAGTATAATTACAGCTACTACATTAGCAGATATAGAGATGATATTAAAAATAGTACTTTTATTAGCAACATTAGGATATACATTATATAGATGGCATGCTCATTATAAAAAGAATAAAAAAAAATGACTTTTGAATTTTTTACTTATGCAGAATTTGACCAGCCTGGATTAGAGGGATCTGGAGAGGAGTATATGTCTGATGAGTTTATATCTATGCTTGATGAGTGTAGAAAAATTTACGGCAAACCTATGAAAATTAACTCAGGGTATAGGTCTGAGTCTTACCAAAAGGAATTAGCAAAAAGATATAAGACAGGAGTAGCAAAAAATAGTCCTCATACTGAGGGGATAGCTGCAGACATCCATGTATCTAATAGTAAAGATAGATGGCTATTAATAAATAGTCTAATATCTGCAGGATTTACTAGGATTGGCATAGCCTCCAATTTTTTGCATGCAGACATAAGTACATCTAGGTCTAATGATGTTATATGGCATTACAAGAGATAAACACTAATTATTAATCAATACTAAATAAAAATGGATAATTTAACATGGCAGGAGATTGTACTAGCAGTAGTAGCAGTATTTGAGGTAATCGTAAGATTAACTCCATCCGAAAAGGATAATACTATACTAGCTAAAATCATTTGGGTATTAAATAAAATCATACCTAATAGAAAAAAGAACGGCAATACTCATTAATGAGGGATAACCGCTACAGGTTAGATAAAAAAGAGATAGAGGTAGTAATGCAGATGCGGGAGTCTAATACTAGAAATTTATTAGTAATACCGGATTTGCATGCGCCTTTTATCATACCAGGATTTTTAGAATTTACAAAGACTATTTATGATAAATATAATTGTAATGCAGTACATTTTACAGGAGATCTTTTGGATAACTCATTTTCTTCTTTTCATGAGATTACGCCTGATGGATTATCAGCAGGAGATGAGCTAGCTGCAGCTATAGAGCAAATAAAACCTTTTCATACAACTTATCCGGTAGCTACTATTACAATAGGTAATCATGATGCTATAATATCTAGGAAGCTAGTAGCCTCAGGATTGTCTAAGGCATGGCTAAAAGATTTTAATGAGGTATTAGGTACTCCAGGTTGGATATGGCAGGATACTTTTGAGATAGATGGAGTAAAGTATTTACATGGTACAGGTAGCTCAGGTAGGAATGGAGCTATAAATAGAGCAGTAAATTGGAACACAAATTTAATACAGGGGCATATACATACTGAGACCTCAATTATATACCATGCTAATAATGATAGATTAATATGGTCTATGCAATTAGGAGCAGCATTTAATAGTAAGACTTATGCAGCAAACTATGCAAAGAATTTTACAAAAAAGCCTATAGTATCAGTAGGAGTAGTATTGGATAACGGACGCCTACCTATTATAGAGCCTATGCCTCTATAAATAGAGACATATATAAGGTCAAATAAGACCGCCTAAGAGATTATCTTTATATAATCATATAAGTACTCTATTTACATATAAAACATCTTAAATCTAATATATTTTTAGACCATCTTTTTATCTAGTATTGTTAATAACTTTGTAAATAAATCTGTTAATATGTTTGTTTATTAAAAAAATAAGCAGTTATCTTTGTACATCAAAAATATCAAAATAATAAAAATGATATTACCGGCAATTTTGCCATAAGACTTAAATTAAAATTATGAAATTAAATCAAAAATCAAAAATGTTTATTACTGCAGCTAGGACTAATACGCCTACAGATGTAGTACAAAAAATGTACAAAGAAAATTCTAAATTACAATTATTAGAGCAGGCTATTTTAGCTAATAGAGCCTATCAGGATGCTGAGGATAGGATACAGAATGATACTAGAAGCCATCATATAAAAGCAAAAGAGAGTCAGGATAGGACTCCTCATTATTCAGAAGTTAGGAGGACCTTTTATAGAGTAGTACCGGAGGTCAAAACTTTTAGCAGTAAGTCATTTAATACTCTAGGGGAGGCTGAGGAGTTTGTAAAACAGGAGGGATTATGGAAGTCAGACATGACTCAGGAATTAAAGGACAGATTTTATAGTAAGGAGGACCAGGAGCATTATACAGAATATTGGAGAGACTATGCTACTAAGCTAAGTATATACAAAGTAGAGGAGGTCGCTACAAAGCAGTAAAACTGATGAGGACTGATAGTCCGAAACTCTAGGCATAACAGGAGGAAACTATGACCGGGAAAGCCTAGAGTCTTTTACAATAATGTAAACACTAATAAAGACCTAGAGATAGGCATAAAAAAAATGACTGAGAGAGATAAATTTTATCAGGAGAGAGCTAGAGTACAAAAAAAGGCTCATCATCAACTTGCTAAGCTACATAAAAAACTAAAAGAGGCAGAGAATATAGAGGATGTAAATAAATACTATGATGATTTTTGCAAGGTAAATCAAAAGGAGATAAGGATAGAGATAGAAAAGAAAATAATGAGAGAGGATAAGGCTATTAAGAATAAGCTCAGACAGGTATTTAGTACTAATGAGGTATTAATACATAGAGATTTTAAGAGTACAGAGAGAGTACTTACGCAATTTATCTTTCATAGTTTATATCCTGTAATAAATAGAGAGAGCATTAGGCAGCATGAGCAGATAGAAAAATGGAGAGGTAAATGGGGAGCAAAAAAGTCTCAGGATTTAGCAGGTAAAATGGGAGTAAGTGCTACAATTATAAAACAGGCTAAAGAGTGCGAGCTATACGCTAATCAGTTAATGAGACAATTGAATAATGAGCTACAAAAAATGTTAGAAAATAATACAATACTATGAAAAACAAAAAAGAATTTAATATCAATGTTAGTCAGCTCAGTAATTATAGTGAGGAAGAAATTAAAAAAACACTAAAGTTATATACTAAAAGAGATTTACTAGAGTCAGTATTAAATTGGCAAATGATAGCAAAAAATTGGGAGTCAAAGTATAATGAATTAGAATTAAAAAATGAATTAATAAACCAATAAATAATAATTACTTAATAAAAATCCTCTGAATAAAATAGGAGGTACTAAAAAAAATGGACTACAAAAAAGGGATTAAAAAGATTACAGATATGCTAGGACCTAGACATATACATATATCTGATGATAGCGAAACTACAGCGCTAGGTATGCCTGATGAGAGATTTAATGAGCTCATTAAAGAGATAGAGACTACAAAAGAGGTAGATAATGCTATATCTGATATGGTAGATGCTAAAGCTACTGAGGATGAGGAGACTGCAAAAAAAGCATTACCGGAGGGAGATGAGGAGACCGCTAAGGAGATGTTTTTAGAGACTCAGGGGCATAAAACTATTAAAGTACCTTATATAGTACATCAGAGTATAGAGGAGTACCATGAGCTAAAAGTATCAGACCTACCATTATATAAAAAGTATAATTTATATAAGGGATATAATGGAGATGATTTAACATGGTACTATAGATTAGCTATAATAGATGGAAAGCAAAGGGTACATAAAATATCTATAAATGCTAAGGATAATAATGTATCAGTATATTATTGCGACCTGGAGGATATATTCTCTCATGATAATATAGATAGTAATGCTGAGGAGTGGCATGCAGTAGTTTGTAAACTATTAAAAATCCTAGACTAATGAATGAGAGAGATTGGATAAAAGCTACTCATAGTAGCTATGGAGATAATCCATCAGAGTATAATGGACCTGATCTGGATAATTGCAAGCTATGCGATATGGAGCCTAAGGCTCATGATACTGATTTATGCGATGGATGTATAGATAATATGGATGAGGGTAAAGAGATTAGTAATTGCTGCTCAGATACATTACAGACAGATATGGGATTATGCTATGGATGTAAAGACCATGCAAGCAGCGCTACAGAGGAGGCATTAGAGGATACTGATATATGCATACCTCATTACAGACATGACTGCAAAATATGCGAAGCAAATAATATAGAGCTACAGAAACATATAGAGGATGCCGAAAATCTATAATAGAGTAGGTAAATTATAAAATAAATAAAATGGATATTAAAACAGCAAAAATTAAAATCGTAAAAAATGTATCAGAGCCTTATGGAAAGTACAAAACTCTATACCATAATTTAGAGATGGATAATGGAGATAAGATTAACATAGGTAAGGCAAAAGAGCAGCAGGTAGGATGGGAGCTAACCTATAAAATAGTAGGAGATGGTCAGCAGGAATATAACAAAGCTCAGGCAGTACAGCCGGAGGGAGGATTTACTACATCTAAATCAGGAGGTAATTTTAGTAAGGATAAAAATAAACAGATTACAGAGCTAGCATGCCTAAAAGTAGCTGCAGCAATATCAGCAGCATATATAGGTCAGGGGCATAAAATTACGCCGGAGTCTGTTATAAGCCTTAAAAATACTTTTACTGAGGACATACTAAGAGAGGAGAAACCTGTAGAGAAGCCGGATACTCTATCTAATGGAGAGGTAGTATTAGATGATAGTACAGGAGATTTACCATTTTAAGCATGAAAACTACAAATATAACAGACATAGATGAGGTAGAGAAAATGGTAAAGATAGCTGAGATTATTTGTAATATACCATCTAAAATAATTAAATCAAAAAGTAGGAGGATGGAGGTACTAGCGCCTAGGATGGCAGTATCTAATATAGCTAGACTAGAGAGAGGCATCCATTATAGCGCTATAGCTGAGGTATTAAATAGAGACAGATGTAGCGTCTATCATTATGAGAAAAATCATGAGAATAATTATAAGTATTGGAGCGAGTATAGAGATGCATTTAACAATATTATAACGGCTATAAATGATTGTAAATTAGATAAGCTATGTAATTTTAAGAATAATGAGGACCTAAAAAATTACATCATTAGTAGAGGTAGCGTATCTGAAAATCCTAACGGCAAAGTTTATATATCAGTCAGAATAAATAAGCTAAAAGTAGATATACAGACTAACTATAGAGATTTTAGTACTACATTAGCCAGGATACAATACATCTTACAGGATTATAATGCTAAAATAGATATATCATTATGAGAAACATCCTCAGCAGTACAGCGTTTTTAGTAGTAAATAAGTATTTAGCTAGTAAGATAGGGGTAGATGCCTCTATTTTATTAGCTGACCTTATATCAAAAGAGGGATATTTTATAGATAATAAAAGATTAGTAGATGGATATTTTTTTAATACCTCAGAAAATATACTAAGAGATACTACATTATCTAAATACAAGCAAAGAGAGTCTATAAAAATACTCCAGGACCAGAAATTTATAAAGACAAAACTATCAGGCATGCCATCTAAATTACATTTTAAGATAAATCATGATAAGATATTAAAATTTTTGACTACAAGCAGTAAAAAAACTAAACAGCAAGCAGTTAAAAAAGCAAAGCCTAATAAGAATAAACTAATAAAATTAGAAAATAATATATCTATAAGAGTAGGTAAATTTGGAGCTGAGGTCTCAGACATAAGCTCAGAGTTAAATATGCCTATAGATATGGCAAATGAATTTTTAAGCTATTGGACTGAATCATCAGGCAAAAAAATGAGATTTGAGAAGCAACCTACATTTGATATTAAGCGCCGGCTACTCAGATGGCAAAAAAATGAGAAAAAATGGAATAAAAATAAATCAATTACTAATCATATTGATAGTCATAATAAGGCTAGAGATATACTAAATAATTTATAATGAATAATAAAAGAGAGGAGAGGAGAGAAAACAGAATAATAACTATATCAGTAATAGTATGGATAATTATAGGTCTATTAATAGTCTCTAATTGTTAATATGAAAATAAAAGATATAGAATATAAAGACCTATGCCTAAAATGCTTAGACTTAATTAGCTATACATTAGTAGAGTTAGGTCAGCAAAAGGATACTGATTTTAAGGTAATATTATCCAGGAGTCTAGCTACAGATTTATTAGAGGACTTTGGTAATATGGAGTATGAATCAGTAATCATGGCATTTAGGTATGGAGTAAGGGATACCGAAAATGTAAAATTTGTATTAAATGTACAGACCTACTACTCCTGGATAAAAAAACATAGAGACCTAATATGGAGAGAGGATAGTAAAGAGCCTGAGAGGAGAGATAAAAGACTTAAATATAGAAGCCGTAAGGGTACAGGATTAAAGCTAATAGGTAATAAGATAAAGTATATAAAATGATTTACAATAAAGATTTTAGAGAGGTTATAAAAGATTTAGATCTAAATAATACCTTAATTATCATAGACCCGCCTTATAATGTAGGATGGAATTATGATACATATAAAGACAATTTATCTAAAGAGGATTATAGTAGTTTATTTGCATATTTTCAGGGATATAAATTAGTAGTAATACATTATATAGAGGACATAATAGAGCATGTAGTACCATATATGGGAGTACCTACAAAGGTAATACAATGGGTATATAATAGTCAGATGCCTAGACAGCATAGGAGTATAGCTTTTTTTAATTGCAAACCTGATTTATCAAAAGTAAAACAGCCATACAAAAATCTTACTGATAAAAGGATAATGCAAAATATAAAAAATGGCAGTAAAGGAGCTAATTTATATGATTGGTGGAGTATAAATCTAGTTAAAAGTACATCAGAGCAAAAGGAGGATTATGCTAATCAGATACCGGAGGAGGTAATAGGTAATATAATAAAAACTACAGCAAATGATGAGCTGATTTTTGATGCTTTTATGGGTACAGGTACTACATTAGCGGTAGCATCTAAATTAGGATATAAATATATAGGATGCGATATATCAAAAAAAGCATACGATATAACAAAGAACAGATTAAAAAAAATAGAGAATAATTTATTTAATCAGCCTAAATAAAATGAATAAAAATTTTATAAATGGAGTAATTAAATCAGTACCAAAAAAATGGACTAATGAGGATATAGCTACTTTATTATCCATGAGACAAAATAATATAAAATTTAAGGATATAGCGACAAAATTACAGAGGACTCATGTATCTGTAGAAATTAAATATAAAAGATTATGTAAAAAAAATGATACCTATAATATAAAGGACAAAAATCTAAAATATAATACTAATGCAGATTTTATAAAGAGTATAAATCCTCAGAGTATTTTAGATGTATATGCAGGGGGCTCATATTATAAAAATAATTACAAAGACATTAAGGTAATAGATAATGATATAAAAGGAGGATGCGATTACAAATTAAAATCTATGGATTTACTAACTAAATTAAGGAGTAAAAAGTATGATTTGATAGACTTAGACCCGTATGGGAGTGCTTTTGAGTGCTTTGATTTAGCTATTAATATGTCTCTAAAGGGATTAATAATAACTTTTGGAGAGTATGGCCATCAGAGATGGAATAGGTCAGACTTTGTAAGACATAGATATAATATAAATACTTTAGGAGAGTTCAGAGATACTAAATTTATAGACTATATAATAAATAGAGGTCTCATTTTCAATAAAGACATATCAGTATATAAAAGTATAATATATAAAAATATATTAAGAGTATATTTTAATGTAAAAACTATAAAAAAGTCGCAAAGCGGCAAAGAGTATTTTAAGTCTAATCAAATTAAATTATTATGAAAACATACAATATTAAAAAACTCATTAAAGGGTATCTAATAAAGCCATCTCTAAAAGGTATGGTCTTAGTAGCAGTACCTTATAAAAGTCCATTAGAGGTTAGATTTAATGGTAAAAAAATGATTATAGATAGCAATACTCCTCTGCTGCATACGCAGGAATTTGAGGATAAATTCGGCAGAGGGCATTATAATTTATACTACTATGAATGGATAGAGAATAATAAAAAAATACAGACAAGCCTATGGAGTTAAATAAGATTTATAATGAGAGTAATTTAGATACTATGTCTAGGATGGAGGATGATTTTGTAGATATGATAATTACTAGTCCTCCATATAACATAGGTAAGAGTAGAGGTAATACTAATAATCCTGATGTAAATTATGATACTTATACTGATGATTTAGATACAGAGGTATATTTTAGTCAGACTAAAAAATGGATAGATGAGTGCTTAAGAGTAAGTAAGCGTTATGTATTTTGGAATATAGGAGAGTACTCAGGATGCAAAGGTATAGCAGGATATATAATGTCTGAGTTCAAATATAATCTTAAAGATACTTTTATATGGATTAAAAATAATCCTAATCCTACAGGGAGAGGAGTAGTATGTAATGGGTATGAGTATATATTTTGTCTATGTCCTTATCAAGCTGACTCAATAGGTAAAAAATTTGGATATAATAATTTTGGAGACAATATGATTAAAAATTATATAATAAAACCTGTAAATAATAATAAAGATAATGGAGGTCATGGATACGCTTTTGGAGAGTGGCTACCAAAATACTTTATTAATTACTTTAGCAAGCCTGGAGACCTTATATATGACTGCTTTATGGGTAGCGGTACTACAGCGGTAGCAGCTCATAAATTAGGCAGGGATTGGATAGGCTCAGAGATTAGTAAAAAGTATGTAGATATAGCTAATAAAAGACTAGAGCCTATATTAAATCAGACTAAATTATTTTAATGGCTAAAAAACAAAAGACATTATCTAAATTAAAAAAGGAGTTAGATAAAATCTTTAGCCTATACATCAGACTCAGAGAGGCTACTCCTGAGGGATTAGTAAAATGTTTTACATGCTCAAAGGTAAGCCATTATAAATCAGGCATCCATGCAGGACATTTTATGTCTAGGTCTAAGCTATCTACTAGATTTCATGATAGAGGTAATGTTATGCCTCAGTGTTTCCGCTGCAATATCCATCTGAGCGGTAATCAGTATATCTACAGCCTTAGACTAGACTCTAAGTATGGAGATGGTACAGCTAAAAAGATAGAGGAGTTATCCAGGCAGACCATTAAATTTATGAGATGCGATTATGAGGAGATGATAGAGGACTATACAGAGAGAGTTAAAAAGCTAACAAAAGTCAGTTAATAAAAACTTTACAAAGTCTATAAATAAAAGTCAAATACTTATATATATTTGTCTATGATTACAAAGCCTATTTATGTCTCTACAGAGCATGAGGTATTAATAGAGACTTATTTAGATACACTATACAAAAATATTAAAGATATATCATCTAAAGAAAAATATAACGATTTTGTAGATATGTCTAATTACATAATAGAGTATCATAATGTATATAGCGATACAGCAGCCTCAGGTAATTGGTCTGATTTTATGATGATACTACCTCTCCATTTTGCCTGTATGGTAAATGGATACCTATTAGGCATAGAGACTAAAGAAAATGCTAACAGAGTAAGAATATATAAAGAGCTATTAGGGCAGTTTAGTACAAAGATAATTAAAGACCTATATACTATAAAACCTATCCATGAATAAAATCTATAAAATAATAGGAGATTTAAGGGATGTATATGTAGGCATAGCATTACAATATACGCGCAAGAAATACGAAGCAGAGGACGCCGTATCTGAGCTATTTATTTATTTTATGCAAATGAATAAACAGACATTATCTAAAATATATAAGTCTGATGGCAGGGATGGATTAATCAAATATGGAGCAGTAGCATTAAGGAGGTCATTTACTAGTCCTAGAAGCAAATTTTATTACATATATAAAAGGTATAATAAGATAGTAGATGATGGAGGTAAGAATAAAAAGCAATTTTATACACATGACCAGACAATAAATAATAAGAAAAATATAGAGGACATAGCATATAATACTGATAGTACTTATACATGGGAGTACTTAGAAAAAATAGATAAGGAATTAGATAAAATATATTGGTATGATAGTCAGGTCTATAAGTTATATTATAATGTAGATAATAAAGAGACATTAGATAGTCTAGCTAAAAAGACAGGGATAAGCAGAAACTCTTTATTTACAACTTTAGATAATGTACGGAAACATCTTAAAAAAGTTTTATCAGATGAGTAATTTTTTTGTAAATAAAGAAATATATAAAGCTAGACTAGAGGTCTGCAGAGATTGCGAGCATTATTTACCATTATTAGGTAATTGTAAAATTTGCGGATGTTTCATGAGTGTAAAGGCAGCTATCAGTAATATGGATTGTGCAGATAATCCTAAAAAATGGATAGCTACAAAATATACACAAAAGACAGATGATATACCTCAGCATTTAATAGACCAGGTATTAGAGGTACAGGACCAGATTAAGCAAAAGAAGCTAAAAGACCAGGATACAAAGGGGAGGATAGTAGAGTTATACAATACAATATATAAGGAGAGATATAAGCCTACTACAAATTGTAGTACCTGTATGAAAAATATCCATCATGGATTAATGAGAATCATAGAAAAATATGGCTAAAAAGATTACAATACATAAAAAGAAAAATCATAAGAAGCGTAAAGGGATACATAGTAAAAATGCAAGCAGAGGACAAAATGGATATAAAAAAAAATACAGAGGGCAGGGGAGGTAAAAGTAAATGGTATTGGGAGACTGATAGAAACATAGACAATAGTAAAAAGATGAGATCAGGAAAAAAATGTAATTGTAAATGTAATTGTAAAAGTAAAATAAATCCTAAGATGTTATTATCAAAAGATGAGCTAGGGATATTAGAGATAGATAAGAAAATAGAGGACTTAAAAAAGACTATAAATAAAACTATAAACAATTTAATTAATAATAAAAATAAATAATTATGAGGACAGATACATATACATACTTTAAGAGCTTAAGATTAATACCATCTATATCTATAGATTGGAGGAGGATAAATCATAGATATAAACTATGCGCTATATGGATTACATTAGAGTTTTTATTTTGGACTATAGAGATATATCTATGGGAGTTAGATAATGAGTTAATCATTAAAGAAATAGATAAGCAAATGAATGAATAAAAGGGGGCTCATAAAGCATAAGTATAAATCTATTATAAAAGATGGTAAGATAGTAATGCCTAAGATAATAACTTATGATATATCATGGGAGCTACTAATGGGATGGCAGTATATACCGGAGCCTAGAGAAAATCAATACTTAGGTAAAAAGAGAACGCCATGGAATGTATAATATTAATAGGAGTAGGAGTAGCGGTAGGTATGTATATATCTAGTCAAATAGAGAGACATATAAATAATAATATAAATGACTTACAAAAACATAAAGAAAATACTAAGAGACCATATAAAAAATAATGTTAGGACCTTATGGACTTTTGATGAGATAAATATGGAGTTTACATGCGTATATTCTGAGTATAAAGATGAGCTACAAATATATACTCCTCAGCAGTTATTAGATAGAATAGAGGAGCTAGAGGATGGTATTTAAGTGCAAAGAATGTAATAAAGAGATAGAGATACATAAGGTAAGATTATCATATATAGACCATGACTTAGTATGTAAGGAGGCATATTGCTGCAGTCAATATATGGAGCATGTAATTACAGATGAGTATAAAGGGATGCCAGAAATAAAAAGAAATGACTCAGCATTAGATAAGGGAGATAAGCTATGGAATGACTTTAAGCATGATAATACAGAATGAGGACTAATAAGCAGAATAATTACTATTGGAAATGCATAGTTAAAATACTAGGCTCAGAGCTAGGCTACTATCCTCATGAGATACATACACTACTAAAAAGGGAGTTCGCATTAGGAGATACCAAAGACATGAATAAGAGAGAATTTAATGAGTATATAGAGATGATAAGGATATGGAGTCAGACAGAATTAGGTATCATATTACCTACTCCTGAGGACTTAAAAAATAAAATCTAAAATTATCTATTATACTATATGAGTATAGACAAAAGTAGGCATATAAAAAAGGAGAGTATGATAGCCGCGCTAGAGAATAGCCTGGGAGTAGTTAGCTCAGCATGTAAGGCAGCAGACATACCTAGAGCTACATATTATAAATGGATAAAGGAGGATAAGGTATTTAAGT